>JACCDO010033812.1_pt1 | contig 10315 bp, 9 predicted proteins | sample 7446101 | NCBI WGS metagenome assembly JACCDO01 (sample SAMN15323440, study PRJNA562643) | freshwater metagenome | isolation source: river surface water | place: USA:Blue River Watershed | collected 2017-08-16
TCCATCTTCTCATGAACGGACTCCAAATTCTCAAGCGTGAGCGCCAAGTGCCCACGCATCTCGTCGAAGCTTTCAAAGGCCTGCCGGTGGCCAACATCAGCGACTGCATGGCCCGCATGACGGCGGGCGGCCCCCGTCTTCGCCCGATGCACAAGAGCGGCTATCTGGCGGGCCCTGCGTTGACGGTGAAAGCCCGCCCCGGTGACAACCTCATGATTCACAAGGCGCTGACCATGGCGCAACCCGGTGATGTGATCGTGGTGGATGCCGGGGGGGATCTCACCAATGCTTTGTTTGGCGAAATCATGATGGCTATCGCCATCAAAAATGGTGTGGTCGGCGTTGTGCTCAACGGAGCCGTGCGGGATTCGGAGGAAATTGGCGAGGGACACTTTCCTATCTATGCCGCGGGAGTGACTCACCGGGGTCCCTACAAGGACGGCCCTGGCGAAATCAACGTGCCGATCGCGATGGATGGCATGCTCATCCGGCCTGGCGATCTGGTGCTGGGCGATGCCGATGGCTTGTTGTGCGTCCCCTACGAGGACGCCGAAACCCTGCTGGCTGCTACCCACAAGAAGATGGAGCAGGAAAAACAGATGATGGCAGATATCGCAGCGGGTCGTCTGGACACGGCCTGGATCGACGCCACCCTCAAGCGCATAGGTTGTAACACGGAGCCGCGCTGAATGGTGTCGCTGATCAAGCGTGTGGTCCGCTCCGACCTGTGGGTGGACGGTGTGTTTGAAGAACGCTTGTCACGCGAACCGGACATTGAGGTGGTGAAGTTTTCTATCCGCGGAGCTGCACAGGTCGCTCGGGACGCGTTGTCAGCGGCCCACGTCTATCACATCTCGGCCGCCAAGGACGAGTTACCGCGCGAGTGGTTTGCCAGCGCCGAGTTGTTGTCGATGTGTCCGAACCTGCTCTGCGTCTCAGCAGGCGGGGCGGGCTATGACACGGTGGATGTGGCGGCCTGTACCGCTGCCGGTGTGGCAGTGGTGAACCAATCGGGTGGCAATGCGGTGTCGGTGGCCGAGCACACCCTGGGCTTGATGCTGGGGGTGTCACGGCGCATGCTGGAGGGTGACCGCCGTATGCGGCGCGAGGTGGGCTATGCCCGTGAAGACGTCATGGGGCACGAGCTGGCAGGCAAGACCGTGGGGTTGGTGGGGATTGGCAATATCGGTTCGCGTGTGGCGGCGCTGGCGCGTGCGTTTGGCATGCAGGTGGTGGCCTTCGACCCCTGGTTGACCCATGCCGAAATCGAGCACCGGGGTGCTCGGCCGGTCTCTTTCGATCAATTGCTGGCAGCGTCCGATGTCGTGTCCTTGCATTGCCCACGCGACGCCACCACCCTCAAGATGATGAATGCCGCCACATTTGCTGCCATGAAACCGGGTGCGATATTCATCAGCACTGCTCGTGGAGGCGTTCACGATGAGACTGCCCTGGTGCAGGCCCTGCAATCAGGGCATCTGGCCGGCGCCGGGCTTGATGTCTGGGAGCAGGAACCCCCGCCGCTGGATCATCCCCTGCTGGCGATGGACAACGTCTATGCCACTTTCCATGTGGCGGGCGTGACGCATGAAGCGCGGCGCAACGTGGCAGCCATCGCAGCCGAGCAGATTGTGACGCTGCTGGCAGGCCAGCGTCCCCCGCGATTGATCAACCCCGAAGTGTGGCCGACGTTTGAGCAGCGTTGGGCTGGCATGCTGGGCTGACCCGCTGATCAACCACAAGGCGTATGACTGCGCTCGTCGAGGCTTTAAACGCATAATCGTGCCATCAAGCTTGTGAGAAGATCGCTATGCGCTTCTCAATAACAGCTGTGCTGGCTATTGGTTTGAGCTCAGGTGTTCATGGGCTGTGCCAATAAGCAAGGTTCTTCTGCGTTGCAGGTTCAGACCAAGGGGGAGTGTTGGGGACGCGCGGCGATGGACCATGGAATCCCTGGATGAACGGCTCTGGGGTGCCCTACGTGACAGGTTCAGGCTATTTTGATGGGATTGTCAGCGCAATTCAAGGGGTTTTACCAATGCATGATGTGCCCGCCCGGAATAGATTCCCAACCACTTGATAGAACGCACACGGACACAAACCACGCCGCTGACCATTGACTGAACCAAGGATGAACATGGAATTACCCAGTCATCCCCATATGCGCTTAACGCGTATGGGAGAGGTGCTGCAAGTCACGCTGGACCGTGTGGACCAGGATAACCGCATCAGTAACAGCATGTTGGAAGCGCTCACCGACAGCGTGTTGCTCGCGTCTCAAAGCTCCCGCTTACTGGTGTTAAGAGCCAATGGCCCCGACTTCTGCTTGGGGCGTGACATGCTTCCACCGACGGTAGGCTCGAACACCACCGTCGAGCAAGTGCTCCGCGATGATGCGGCGCCTGTGTTGGCGCTTATAGATGCCGTTCTGGCGTGCCCGGTTCCCTTGCTTTGTGCCGTTCAAGGGCGAACCTGGGGCATGGGTCTGGTGCTGGCCGCCGTGGCAGATGTGTCTGTGGCTGTTGAAAACAGTCGTTTTCGTCTCCGAGAACTTGAACGCGGTATTCCGCCGTGCCTCGCTATGGCGCCGTTGCTCGATCGCATGCCTGTGCAGGCCTTGTCACATCTGGTGCTGACGGCGGGCGAATTTGATGTGGCGCGCGCGCTGTCCTGGGGACTGGTGGGCGAGTCTTGTACGGCCAGTCGACTCGATATCGTGGTCCAAGACCTGGTGGGCAAAATGCTGGGCTTTCCAGACCCCGCCGTTAAGGCTGTCAAGCGGTATCTCGCGCGAGCACCCCGGCATGACATAGGTGCTGCGGCCCGAGAAGGCGCGCAGTTGTTGGCACAAGTTCTGGCTGCACGCTGATGTTCAACACCGCACTCCCCAAGACGACATGGTGCCGATGGGTGGCTGGGCTGTGCCTGATGGCCGGCCTGTCTGTGGCCTCGGCTGCATACCCTGAGCGCCCCGTTCGAATCTTGATCGGTTTTACGCCCGGCACCACCGGCGATGTGCTGCTGCGACTCCTGGCTCCGAAACTGGGCGAGCGCTGGGGTCAGCCTGTGGTGGTGGAGAATCGACCCGGCGCCGGTAGCAGTCTGGCCGCTGAAGCGGTGGCCAAAGCTCCTGCTGATGGCTATACCTTGCTGATGAGCACCAGCGCAAATGTCATCAACGCCAGTTTGCCAAACCCGCAGAGGGTTGACTTTGTAAACGACCTGATACCCCTGACGCTGCTGGCCGAAAACCCGGTGGTTCTGGTAACGTCTGGCAACTCCAATGCACGCCAGCTGAATGACTTGATCAGTGCTGCCCGATCGGCGCCGGCACGCATGTCCTTTGCCTCTTCCGGAAATGGGACATTCACCCATTTGTATGGCGAGTTGTTCAACCTGTCGGCGGGTGTGAAACTGATTCATGTGCCCTACAAGGGCAGTACGCAAGCTTTGAGCGATGTGATGTCGGCCACGGTGGATGTGGCATTTTCACCGGTGACACCGGTGCTGGGCCTGGTCAGAAGTGGCAAGCTGAGAGCGCTTGGGGTGATTGGTCGCGCCCGATTGCCCGATTGGCCCGAGGTTCCCACCCTGGCACAGGTTGGCATTGCCGGTTTTGATTCGGCGCTGTGGTTTGGCCTGAATGCCCCTGTCGGGACCCCACCCGACGTGGCTCAGCGCATCATCATGGATTTCCAATGGGCGCTGTCGCAACCGGACATTCAGGCCCAACTGGTGGCCAAGGGCATCCACGCCATGCCTATGGGGACGGGGGCGTTTCGCGAGCTTATACAACGTGAGCAGGCGCAATGGGTGCGTCTGATCCGGCAGGCCAATATCCAGGTCGATTGAATGGATGGTAGAGGGAGGCGACATGGTGGCACACAACATCCAGGGATCCGGAGAGCATCACGTGCTGGTGCTGCATGGTTGGTTCGGGGATCACCAGGTGTGGCAGCCCACGTATCCCTTGCTCGATTTGCAGCACTTCACCTATGCGTTTTTTGATTACCGTGGATACGGGGCCTCTCGACACCTCCAGGGTGATCACAGCATGGAAGAGATGGCGTTGGACGCCATTGCCCTGGCCGACCATCTGGGCTGGACGAATTTCTCGGTGGTGGGGCACTCGATGGGCGGCATGGCGGCACAAAAGGTGGCGATTGAAGTGCCCGATCGAGTTCGCAGCGTGGTAGGTGTGACCCCGGTGCCAGCCACCGGTGCGCCGCTACCTCCTGAAGTGCTGAAGTTTTTTGAGGCTGCAGCTCACAATGATGAAGCAGCCAGCGGTGTGATAGCCACGTCCTTGGGGCAGCGTCTGTCACCTGTGATGACGCAACGAGTGTTGCAACACATGCGCTCAACAGTATCCCCGGACGTGTTTGGGCACTACCTGAAGGCGTTCACCGCGACCGATTTCTCGAGCCGCGCTGGCGAGCTCAAAGCCCCGCTGCTGGTGCTGGTGGGTGAACACGATGGCGGTGTCAGCGATGACATGGTGAGGGCCGTGTATCCCCAGTTGTATCCTCATGTGCATATCGAGTTGCTGCCCAACTCAGGCCATTACCCCATGGTGGAAACGCCGGTCTATTTGGTGACTTTGATGGAGGAGTTCATGCGCAACCCTGCCGGCTCGATCGCATAATTCGACATCGATTCCAGAGGAGAAAGTCATGACCTCTCGCCGCTTGATTCATCGATTCGTGCTGGCCAGCCTGTTCAGCCTGTGGGCTACGGTTTCGTTGGCGCAGCCCTGGCCAGCCAAGCCTATCAAGGTGGTCGTCAACTTCCCGCCAGGTGGGGCGGCCGATCAAATTGCCCGCGTCATCGGACAACCCCTGTCCGAAGCCCTGGGCCAACCGGTGGTGATTGAAAATCGTGCCGGGGCCAACGGCAATCTGGGCGGTGAGGCGGTGGCCAAGTCAGCGCCCGATGGCTACACCCTGCTCATGAGTTCAGGCGGCATGGTGTCCGTCAACCCGCACATCTATGCCCGCATGTCCTTCGATCCGATCAAGGATCTTACGCCCGTGGCCGCCGCCGCACGCGTGTTGGTGTTTCTGGTGGTCAAGCCCTCCTTGCCCGTGGACAACGTGCAGCAATTTCTGGCTTACACCAAAGCCAATCCTGGAAAGCTCACCTTTGGTTCGGCCGGTAATGGCAGCTCTCCTCACCTGGCCGCCGAGATGATGAAGAGTCAGGCCGGGCTGTTTGCTGTGCACGTGCCTTATCGGGGGGCCGCGCCTGCCTTGCAGGACCTGTTGGCAGGTCAGTTGGATTTTTATTTTGATCCTGGCATTGGGCTGAACCAGGTTCGTGCGGGCAAGTTGAAGTTGTTAGCGGTCGGCAGTCCCAAGCGTTCGCCCTTGTTTCCACAAGTGCCCACCCTTGACGAGGCCGGGCTCAAGGGATTTGATGCTGACACCGTCTTTGGTTTCTACGCACCCGCGGGTACGCCGCCTGACGTGGTCAGTCGACTCAACCGGGAAATCAACCGCACGCTGGGTTTGCCGGCGGTGCGTGACCGCATCCAGGCCTTGGGAGGCGAATCGCTGGTGATCAGTGCCGCCGAATTCGCTGCCAAAGCCAGCGAAGACTCGGCACGTTTTGGTGCCATCATCCGCGAGCGCAAGATCGTCGGGGATTGACGCCAGTTGACGATAGGTGATGGAGCGCCAATCAACTTGGTGACGACTTCTGTCGCTTGTGTGTTGACGACCTGGAGGTCCACACCTACGATGCCTTGATGAGTCTGATCAACCCCACCCACAATCCCACCCTGCGCAGCTGGGTCACAAGTGCCAACCGAGCCGATACCGAGTTTCCCATTCAGAACCTTCCCCTGGGCGTGGGGATGCGCGGGAGCGCGGGTCAACCCCGTGTGCTCACGGCCATCGGGGATCAAGCACTCGATATCGGCCAGGCGCTGGATCTGGGTCTGTTTGAAGGGCTGTCTGCCCAGGCGGCTGAGGCATGTCGCAGCGGTCGTTTGAACGAATTGATGGGGTTGGGGGCGCAGCATGCCTCGGCGTTGCGACAAGCCTTGTCGGCGCTGCTGAGTTCGGATTCGCCCCATCAGGGCCAACTGGTCCAGTGCTTGATCCCCCAATCGGATGTGACCATGACCTTGCCCGCGCAGGTAGGGGACTTCAGCGATTTCTTCACGTCCATTCACCATGCCACCAACTCGGGACGCTTGTCTCGACCGGACAATCCGCTGCTGCCCAACTTCAAGCATTTGCCGGTTGCTTATCACAGCCGGGTGTCATCTTTGGTGGTGAGTGACACCCCGTGTCACCGGCCTTCGGGGCAAATCAAGCCAGCGGGCGACTCACTGCCACGCTATGCGCCCAGTCAGTGCCTGGACTTTGAGTGCGAGGTGGGGTTTTATGTGGGGCAGGGCAGTGCACTGGGGTCCACCGTGTCGCTGGATAAGGCCGCTCAGCATGTCTTTGGCCTGTCCTTGCTCAACGACTGGTCAGCACGTGACATGCAAACCTGGGAAAGCCTGCCGTTGGGCCCGTTTCTGGCAAAAAGTTTCATGAGTACCTTGTCGCCCTGGGTTGTCACCCTGGAGGCTTTGGCGCCATTCAGGGTTGCGGCGGCTGCCCGTGGCCATGACGCGCCCGCACTGTTGCCGTATTTGAGCCACGAGACAGATCGTCGATGGGGTGGCATTGATCTGCAGCTGGAAATCAGTCTGTTGAGTCCGGCCATGCGTGAGCAAGGTCTGGCCCCTCACGTCATCAGTCGTCCGCGGTTCAAAGACCAGTACTGGACCATTTTCCAGATGTTGACGCATCAAACCAGCAACGGATGCAACCTCGTGCCAGGCGATTTGTTAGGCAGTGGCACGGTGTCGGGACCCGTTCAGGCCGAGCTGGGTTGCATGAAAGAAATCACGCTGGATGGTCGGCAACCGGTTGAACTGCCCACGGGCGAGCAGCGTCAGTATCTGCATGCGGGAGATGAAGTGTGCTTTCATGGCCGATGCGAGGCCCCTGGCTTTGTGTCCATCGGATTTGGCAGTTGTCGTGGTCGAGTACTGAACTAAGGTGAATATGAAATATTGGCGTCAAGTCCTGCTGTCTGTCAGCATTGCCTCCCTGGGTATATCCGTGGGAGCCCAGTCATACCCCGATAAGCCCGTTCGCTTCATCGTGCCCTACGCACCCGGTGGGCCGACCGACATCATTGCGCGGATGTTCAGCGACAAGCTCGCAGACCTGTGGAAACAACCCGTGGTCGTGGAAAACCGGGCTGGAGCCAGTGGAAACGTGGGCAGTGCGCAAGTGGCGAAATCTGCGCCAGATGGCTACACGATTCTGATAAACACCAGTTCAGTGGCCGTGAACGCCAGCCTCTACACCTCCGCCGGCTACAACCTCGAAAAAGATCTGGTGGGTGTGGTCAATGTCGCCAACAGCCCCAATGTCATCGTAGCAGGCACATCCTTGCAAGCCAAACAACTGCGTGAAGCGCTGGAGGCGGCCAAGAACGGGAAGATGAGCTACGGCTCACCCGGCACGGGCACGACCCCGCATCTGTCGGCCGAGTACCTGTTCAAGGTGCTGGCCAAGACCCCCATTCTGCATGTGCCCTACAAGGGAGCCGGCCCGGCGCTGAATGGTGCTCTGACTGGCGAAATCCAGTTTGCCAGCGTGGCCATGCCCGCCGCAGTTGCCTTGGTCAAGGGCGGTAAGTTAAACGGTCTGGCCGTGACCAGCGTCAAGCGCACCACTGCGCTGCCCGATGTGCCCACGGTGGCCGAATCTGGCTTTGCCGGGTTTGAGGACTACACCTGGGTGGGCGTCTTCGTACCCGTGGGCACCCCCAAAGCCGTGGTGACCCGCATCAACGCCGACATTGAAACCTTGTTGCAGCAAACGGCGGTGCGCGAGCAATTGGCCGCCGTGGGGTTTGATCCGGTGGGAGGAAGCCCCGATGCCTTTGCTCGCTATATCAAACAGGAAATTGCCAAGTGGGCCACCGTGGTGCGTGAAACCGGCATCAAGGCGGAATGAACCCGATGGTTGCCGATTTGTATGACCAGGAGACATCAAGATGAGCGAATTGTTCCCGCCAGTTCGGCGAGTGGTGACCGGTGAAGATGCCCACGGCAAGGCCGTTTTTGTGGAGGATGCGCTGTCGCCCGCTGTCAAAGTGGTGCCGGCACGACCAGGATATCGGGTCACCAACGTCTGGCGCACGGGGGCATCACCTTCGCCGATCCATGCGCCCGACAGCATCATGGAACAACAAGGCGTGTTGCCTCCCACGCGGGGTACCGTGGTGCGCGTCATTGACTACCCGCCCGAACCGACCAACCCGCAAGAGGTCCAGCGCATGCAAGCAGCGACCTTTGCAAGTCTGTTTCCGGATGCGGACCACACCCTCAAGCCACACGACCACCCCGGCATGCACAAGACCGACACCATCGATTACGCCATCATGCTCGCCGGTGAGATCACCGCGATCATGGAAGGAGAAGAGACCATCCTGCGTGCTGGAGACATTTTGATCCAGCGCGGCACCAACCACGCCTGGGCCAACCGATCGGGCAAACCTGCACGCATTGCATTTGTGCTGATCGATGCGGCCCGTGACGCGGGATGATGACACAACACTTTACGAGGGGCTGCCCATGATCCATCGACGCGATTGCTTGACTACCTTGCTGGCTGTTGGCCTGTCAGGCTCTGTCAGGGTGAGTGCACAAGCGCTCGCCGGCCCCCCTATCAGCTTCATCGTGCCGCAACCTGCGGGCAATCCCACCGATGTGTTGGCCAGGCGTTTACAGATGGTGGCGCAGCGCGAGCTGGGCCAACCGCTGATCATGGACAACTTGCCTGGCGCGGGTGGCTCGCTGGGGGTGAACAAAATGCTGTCAGCCCCGACGGGCACGCCAATCTTGCTGATCGCATCGCAGACCGAGTCGATTCTCACGCCTCTGTCGGTCAAGGCCGCCCGCTACAGCAGTGACAAACTTCGTCCCGTGTTGCTTATCACCCGGGGTCCTTATGTCTTGCTGGGGCGCGCCGATCTGCCGGCGCGCAATCTCGGTGAGTTGATCCAACTTGCGCGACAACGTGCGTCTCGTCCACTGGCCTACGGCCATATTGGCAACGGTTCGATGATCCACCTCCTGGGAGAGCGTCTGGCCCGCAAAGCAGGGTTTGCATTGACCCAGGTTCCCTACAAGGGCGTGCCACCCGTGCTTCAGGATTTGATTGGCGGTCAGATCGACATTACCTTTGTGCCACAAAGTGCCGTGCGCGATCTGGCGTCCAGCGGCAAGGTGAAAGTGTTGGGCACCACGGGTTCCGCCGCGTCGGATCGCTTGCCCGAGGCCTTGCCGCTGTCCAAGCTAGACCCCAGCCTGTCCGATTTTGTACACGGTACCTGGGGGGCCGTTTTTGTGTCCCGCTCCCTGCCCGATGAAGAGGTGCGTCGCTTGCACAAAGCGCTAACCGTGGCTTGTCATGAGCCGCAATTTCAAGCCCAAACGGCCGCCAGCGGCAGTGAACCAGCGCCTCCCATGACGCTGCAGGAACTGGAGCGTTTCTTTGACGATGAAACCCGTCTCTACCAGGCCATGGCCCGCGAGATCGGTATTCAGCCTGAATAGTTTTATCTGTTATCAAGTTCAAAGCGTTTAGATCATGAAAAAAATACTGTTGAGTCTGATGGTTGTGTGTGGCGTCACTGGCGTGACGGCACAAGACAAGCGTCATGTGGAAGTCATCCTGCCCTATGCCGCCGGCGGTGGCGTGGATGCCATGGGGCGAGCCTTTGCGCGTGAGGCCTCGCAAATCACCGGACAGAACTGGGTGGTGGTCAACCGCGATGGCGGTGCCGGTGTGATCGGCTTCACTGCGTTAACGCGTGCAACTCCCGATGGAAACACCTTGGTGTTCTCCCCGGCATCGGCGCTGACCAATTCGCCGTTCCTGATGAAAACCATGCCGTTTCGCAACGAGCAGGTTGAACCGGTGTGTCAGGTGTTTGAAAATGTCTTCACCCTCGCGGTCCGTCAGGAATCTCCCATCAAGTCCATGCAGGATCTGGTGGCTCGCGCCAAGGCGGCACCTGGCAGCATCTCCTATGGACATGCAGGAAATGGGTCGGTGCCGCACCTGGGCGTAGCGGCCGTTGAAAAAGAACTGGGCATCGAACTCAACGGGATTCCCTTCAAGGGCGATGGCCCCATGTTGCCCCAACTCCTGGGTGGTCAACTCGATGCGGCAGCCCCAGCGTTGTCGTCCATCAAGGGCAAGGGCTTGCGTGTGCTGGCGGTGCTGTCGGACAAGCGCCA
>JACCDO010308625.1_pt1 | contig 10315 bp, 10 predicted proteins | sample 7446101 | NCBI WGS metagenome assembly JACCDO01 (sample SAMN15323440, study PRJNA562643) | freshwater metagenome | isolation source: river surface water | place: USA:Blue River Watershed | collected 2017-08-16
TATGGATGTGGTAAAAATACACATATTTTTAGTGATTGTCATCTTAAAAATATACCTAAATGTGAAAAATGTAAAAACTATGGACATCGGAGTAATAAATGTATTTTTAACACATATACTAACACAATATGTTTTAAATGTGACACATTTGGACATATGAGTAAAAATTGTCTATATTATAAATTTTTTAATGGATGCTATAAATGTGGTAAGGCAGATCATTCAACTAAATATTGTAATAATTTAAAATTAGAACTAACTAATATATCTTTTAAAAATAATAAACAATCTCATTATATAAAAAAATCTTCAAAAACTTTTAATAATATAGATTTTATAGATTAATTTATTTAAAAGTATTGTAATTTATTTATTATAGATTCACTTAAAAATCTCCTCATGTCATTTGGTATATACCAAATATAGGTATAGCAAATTTGCTATAAATATTATTTTAATTTTATATAAAATTAAAATAATATATGATTATTTGCATATTATTACAAAGTTTATATAGTAGTCATATGGTTGTCATATGGTTGTCCTATTGTTAACTTATTTAAAAATTTATATATAATATTAATATTATGGATGAAAAAATATTTACATGTTTAATATGTGAAAAGGATTATAGTAGCTATATGGGATTATGGAAACATAAAAAAATAAAACATAATCAAAAAGAAGACGTAATAAAACCAATTGAAATAAATAGTAAAACTTGTAAATATTGTAAAAAAGAATTTAGTGATCGTAGTAATAGATGGCGTCATGAAAATAAAATTTGCAAATTAAAATTAGAAAATAATTCACATATAGAAAATAATATTAAAAATATTAATAATTCAACTATTGGAAAAATGTCAAATGATAATTCAACATTTAATGATAATTCTACTAATATTAAAAATCAAAATATAAATATTACTATAAATAAATTAGGTTGTGAAGATATTAGTATATTATCTCAAGATAATATAGAAGAAATTATTAATAATGGATTAGATTGTGCAATAAAATTAATTCAATTAATTAATTTTAATAAAGAACATCCTGAAAATCATTCATTTTGTACAACTAGTTTAAATAATAAATATGCATCTGTATTAAATACAGATACAAATGAAATTGAAAAACAAAGAAAAATAGATGTATTTGATAAAGTATTATTTTATGCTCTTAATCATATTGATATGTTAAAAGATAAAATTACTGATAAAAAAAAGAAAAAAATATTTACTGAAAAAATACAAGAATTAGAATTAAAAATGTGTAATAATGATAAAAGTTATAAAAAAATATTTATTGAACAATTAAATGCAATATCATATAATAATAAAAAAATAGTTAGTAATACATGGGATAACTATTTAAAAAATTTATTAGTAATGAATTTATAATAAAAATTGATCGGGCGATAATCTCTCCTTATTAACTTTCCCATAATAAATAGAATCTATAATTCTATTTATTATTAGAAAAATTGATCTGGAGCAATGTTTTTACTACAACCGTAGGTTGAAAACATGGCTACACAGATTAAAATTTATTATTTACACACTTTGTGTGTAAATAATAAAAATTGATATTTAAAAGATTTTTATTATAAAATATAATAATAAAAGGATGAATAGCGATGATGAAAATATTCTTGAAACTGAAGATGTTATTGATGAACCAGAAATTGATGAATTATTAGATGAACCGGAAATTGAAGAACATGATAACGAGAATGAACAGAATGAGGATGAAGATGATTTTGATTGTGTTGATATGGATGAAAAACCAGAAGTTAATTATACAACTGTTATAACAGAACCAACAAAACGTACATCTAAAAATATGATGACTAGATACGAATTTGTACGTATTATTGGAGAACGTGTTGTTCAATTAACAAAAGGAGCTAAACCATTAATAAAACAATCTAAATTATCAGAAGAATTATCATATCAAGAAATAGCAATTGAGGAATTAAAAACAAATATGATTCCATTTAAAATTCGTAGATTTGTAAAAGATCATTATGAAATTTGGAAAATTGATGAATTAAATAAAAAACATCTGGAACCTTTATTTTATTAAACAAATATTATAAAAAAATGATTTTTCTATTGAATTTACTTTGTAAATTCAATATAAGAAATCAAAACTTTTAAAGTTTTGAAAATCCAGAATAAAAAATCTATAGATATATATATAATGGCTTATCAAAAGGTAGACTACGTTTATATTATAGCAGTTACACTTTTATTTATATTTCAATTATATTGTTTTTTAATTAGACAGAGAGATGTATTATTATCAATCTTATTTCCAGTTGCTATAATATTTACATTTATTATTGGTGTAAAAAGATTTTTTAATAAATCTGCATTAAAAGAAGATGAAACTCAAGATGAAACTACTGAAGGGGAAACAACATTTAGACTATTATTTCTTGTATTAAATATTATTACATTTATAATTTTTATTTTATATTGTATTAAGGTTCCTGCTGTTGCATTTAGAGAAATTAGATTAAATAAAGAAATTAGATTAGTTGAAACAGATACACCTAATGAATTTGTAGCACGTTCTGTACAATTTACACCACCAATAGATAATGTTAAGGTTGATCCTAAAGTTAGATTAGTTTCATATGGTTCTATGAATCCCATTAGTAAAGTGTCTATACCAGAAAATGACCTTCCTCAAGTAATTGAATTTGGTGGTAGAAATTATGAATTAATAGGACGGGCTAGTAAAGAATAATAATTGAGAATTAATTTTTTTTAATTATATAATAATATTATCTAAATTTTATTATATGAATTTAATAATACTTGATTTTTTTTTATTAGTAATATATATACTTTGCGTTGTAGGACATTTTTTTATAAATAAAACAAAATCTATGAAACTTGTTATTTATGGTGCTATGGGTTTTTATGTATTATATTTTATTTATAATTCTTATAGAATTGCAGTTCCTGAGAAAGATGAAAAAGGTAATGATAAACCACAAATTGTTTTAATAAATTTATTTGGATTTGGTGCATCAATTGCTACATTTATTCTTGGTATATATTACTATATTGAACCTAAAACAATTGAAGAAATTCATAAACAAATAAAAGCATATTATAGAAAATTATTTGAAAGTTTTTATAAGAAGCGTGAAATAGTTCATAAAGTATCAAATGGTACTCAAAAGTATGATCCAACTATAGATGTTAATAAATTATTGGGACTTAATAATGTAAATGATAATATAATTAATGATGCTTATGATAAGGCTTTAAAAAATATAAACAAATATGAAGCAGCATATAAAATTTTAACGACCACACCACAAATAACTACTGTTACACATCAACAATATGTACAAGTACCAGGACAAGGACAAGTACTAAGACAATATCCACCATACCCACCACCATATAATCAAGCACAATTTCCACCACAACAACAATTTCCACCACAACAACAATTTCCACCACAACAACAATTTCCACCACAACAACAATTTCCACAACAACAATTTCCACCACAACAACCGCGATTACAAGTAATACCAGGACAATTACCTAGACCGCCATTACCACAACAAGTTTCACCACCACCACCTCGACAATTAACAGTTGTACCTGGAAATGCGCAACCGCAACCATAATAAATTCTTTAAACCTTCCAACTATTAAAGCAAATACCACAAATATAATTTGTTAAATAAGAGTCTTTTTCACGAAAAAATACTGCTTCTTTATTACTAGGATCTTTATGAGTAATACAATTAATATTCTTACAATCATAATCACTAGTTCTAGGATAAATTGGATTTAAGAATAATAATTTATTATCATCTTGACTTCTATAAACACTATAGACTGAATTAACATTTAGTTGATATAGTCTAATAGTTTCTTTAATTTTTTTACTAAAATTACAATTATTACATTTTAATATAATACCTCCAAAAGTAGGTGCTGTTTGAAATAATACTTTCATCTTATCCTTATCTTCATTTGATAATTTAGAATAAATTTTATTTGATTCTAATTCTTCTAATGAAAATGTAGCTACATAATCTGATAAATTTTTACCAACATTTAAACGTTTTAAAGCACTATTAGGATTATCTAATTTTTTACGTGTATCTTCCTCATTATCAGATTGTACAGCTTTTGAAATATCAAAACTATAATTGCACTTTGGACAAAAATACATTTTATATTATTATAATATATAATTTATAATTGTTTTAATCAATTTTTATTTAACAAAACCTCGAGGTTTTGTTAAATAACTTTTGATATTCGTGGACGTTTATAATAAAATAAATTCTTTATAATTTATTTTATTAACGTCCCACGTTAATCAATTTTTATAATTTACACACATTGTGTGTAAATTATAAAGTTAATCGGGGGTTGCCATTATTTTCCTTGGAAAATAATTGCTCCCGATCAATTTTTATTTGTGAGATTTAGTTTTCTAAGAAAACTAAATCTTACACAAATAAGTTTGGATTGGAATGGATAGAAAAATCTATGATTTTTCTAGCCTCCAATCAATTTTTATAATTTTTAATATCAACCCAAACCGCTTGGTTCGAGTTGGAGTTGCGAATATTATATATATATGCCTAATCAATATTTAGATCATCGCATCCACCTATATAATAATCAATATAAGAAGGTTCTTTATTAATAAGAATTCTAGAACTTTTTGTATAATAACTAATTAATATAGTATTACCACTATTATCATTTTTTATCAATTCTCCTTCTATATAACCATTAATATAATTACAACTAATTTGAATAGTACCATTTGGGAAAAATATTTTATATTCTCCATGAAGAAGACTATTATTATATTCATCTTGAATATAATTACAAATTTTTAAAATAGGTCCAGTTGCTTTAATAAATGATTTAGAATATTCTTTATATTCTCCAATTAGATTATCATTTAGATAATTACAAATAATTTTAAGACATCCCTTTTCATAATATTTACATAGTCCTTCTTTTTTACCATTAATTATTTTACATTCAATATAACTATCTTGAGATTGCATATTATAATAATATAAATAATATGTTTATATTAGTTTAATAATATTCACATATATATACTTAACACTGATTAAATATATAGAAATAGTCAGTACATTCATTCTTATTATTATCACTTAAAGAAAAAACTATAGTTTTATTATTTATACCATTTTACCATATAAATAATAAATATATTAGTGTGATTTAGAGGTAAATCCCGTATATATAAAAATTTGAAAAATAATATTTAAAAAAATCATTCTTATCATTATATAATAATGACTTCCAAAGACGATGCCAAGAAAATTAAACAGAAAATCGAAGAGTTACTAAATGAACATCGAGTTGCTAAAGGTGGTTCTGATTTTACCCATGTTTCAATGGGTGGGATTACATACCCCGGTAAATTTAATTTTATTGATAGTAAAAAAAGAAAAACATTGGCAAAATATATTTCAGTAGCATTTGAAAAAGGTATGTATTTTTCAATTGCTGAAAAAATTAAAGAACATGCACCCATTATGATTGATATTGATCTGCGTTATAACAAAGATACTTTTAAAGATAATTTCCCACATGGGCGTTTATATGATAATGATATGATAATTAATATTATTGACACTTATCGTATTGCTATTAAAGAATATTTAAATACAACTGATGAAAATTTAAATTGTATGGTATTTGAAAAAGATAAACATGGTGAAAAGAATGATGAAATTGCTGATGGTATTCATATGATTTTTCCTAATATTGTAGCTGATACTAAATCTCGCCATGTTATTTTTAAATATGCTTATGATAAATTAATGGAAGAAGAAATTTTTACTCAATATTCTAATTATTCTTCTGTATTAGATGATAAAATTATTAGTACTAATCCATGGCTTATGTATGGCTGTTGTAAACCAACAGGTATTCCTTATAAATTAACTAAAATTTATAATAATGAAAATAAAGAAGTTGAATTAATGACAGATGCTTATGAAATTGCACGTCTTGTAAGTTTACGTGAATCACGTTTTAATGTTGATAATATGACTAGTGTTAAAGATGAAGCAGTTATTGAAGAAAAATATTCTGAATTATATGATTACACTCGTTCTTCAGAAACAGATAGTAATGAAATTACAACTCAAGATAAATTAGAAATGATTGATAAAGCTATTAAAATGACTGAACTTTTATCTGTAAAACGTGCTGAAAATTATCATGAATGGCTTCGTGTAGGTTGGTCTCTTCATAATACTCATAAAACTTTACTTGATACATGGATTTTATTTTCACAAAAATCTAAGAAATTTAATCCAGGTGAATGTGAACGTTTATGGGGTAATATGAAAGATGATGGTTATACTTTACGTTCTCTTATGTTATGGGCTAAAGAAGATAATCCCGATGAATATAAAAAAATCATTAAAGAAGAATTTGAAGATAATCTAAAAAAAAATCATGTTAGTAATACTTTCATGATTGCCAAAGCACTTTATTCCAAGTATTATGATCGATTTGTATGTGCAGATGTAAAAAATAATATTTGGTATCATTTTACAAATCATCGTTGGGTTAAATGTGTAAATGGTGGAGCTTTAATTACATTAATGTCAAGTGATTTTTCAAATTATTATATTGAAATGAGCACTAAATTTAATAATGATGCTTTATCTGCCCAATCTGGTGATAAGAAAGGATTACTTGAAAAGGCAGAACATTATAATGATATTGCTAAACATTTAATGGATATTAATTTTAAGGAAAAGGTAATGAAAGAAGCAAAATATATCTTTTTTGATGATATGTTTATTAAGCGTTTAGATGAAAACCATAATTTAATTGGATTTGAGAATGGTGTATATGATCTTAAACTTCGTAAATTTCGTGCTGGTCAACCAGATGATCATATTTCATTATCTACTAATCAACAATATATTAAATGGAATGAAAATAATCCTTATGCCAAACAAATCCATTCATTCTTTGAACAAGTATTACCTATTAAAGCTGTACGTGATTATTTTTTAACTCGTTTATCATCATGTGTTTCTGGTGAAAATCGCGATGAAATTTTCTATTTTTGCACAGGTAGTGGTGGTAACGGTAAATCTTTAGCATTTCAATTAGTATCAGATGCATTAGGTGATTATTATATTTCTTGTCCTATTACAATTATCACTAGTAAACGTAATAGTTCTAATGCTGCATCACCAGAATTACTTCGTATGAAAGGTCCTCGCTGTGGTGTTTATCAAGAACCTGGTAAAAGTGAAGAATTAAATGTTGGTATTTTCAAAGAAATTTCTGGTAATGATCGTTTTATGGTTCGTGGTTTATTCCAAGAACCAATTGAAATTCGTCCTCAACTTAAACAATTTATGACAACAAATGAATTACCTGAAATTAAATCAGTTGATGGTGGTACATGGCGTCGTATTCGTGTAATCGAGTTTATGTCTAAATTTGTTGACAATCCTGATCCTAATAATAAATTTGAATTTAAATTAGATACTACATTAAAATCAAAAATTAAAACTTGGGCTCCAGCATTTGCAAGCTATTTAATTCATATCTATACAACTATGTATGATGTTGATACTAAAATGCCAGAACCAGCTGAAGTTACATCTAGTACTGATCAATATCGTCGTGAACAAGATGTATTTCGTGAATATTATGAAACATGTATTGAACATACTACTGATAAACGTGATACTGTTATGAAGAAGGAAATGAATAATCACTTTAAGATGTGGTTTAAAGAAGAACACGAAGGTTCAGTATTACCAAAGACTAAATCACTTTATGATTATTTTGATAAGATGCTTAAACTTAAATATACTCCAAATGGTTACCTAGCAATGCGATTTAAGAAAGAAATTGTAGCTAAAGGTGAACAAATGGAAGAAAAACAAAATGATTTAGATGTAATCTAAAATTATTATTTTATAAAATAAATATTATTTATTTTATAAATAAATATAATGTATATTCTATATTTAATTGTTGGTATCATAACTGTATTAATTGCTGCTCTGTCTATAAATATTATTTTAGATAAAGAGAAAAGAAAAAAATATAATACTTTAAAAACTTATATAATTTTTTTTATAATTGGTGTAGTTGTTCATTTTATTGCTCAATCTCTTAATTTAGATCAAGTATATTGTGATAAAAAATGCAGAGCAAGATTATCAAGATTATAATCTATTTTAATCTGTTTTAATCAATTCTGGTTCATCTTCATCTTCTGTTTCAGTATCATCATTATTTACTATTTGTTGAGTCGGTCGCATTGATTCAGCTAATTTATTTACATCAATTGGTTCAATGCCTAAAAATTGACCTAATGCATTAAAATATTGCTTAATATAAACACTTGCACGTGCATCATTACTAACATTTCCACCTAAACCCATGATAGTAGCAACTTGAGTTCTATATTTATCTACATTATTAATTACATCATCAGGTGCAGGAATATTTGGCATCTGAAAATTACGAATTAAATTATAATAACTCTTGTAAATATTTTCAGGAACAGTTCTCTTTAAAGTATCTAAATGCTTATGAACTTGACCAGTTCGTGAGTTCTTTAATTGTTTTAATTGTTCACGTAATTGTTTACGAGAATCTTGTTTTTGTTTCACTAATAATTCTTGTTTTTCTTGTTCTAAACTAATAATATTTACTTTAATTGAATTATTTTCAACTAAAGTTTTAAATACAAAACCCTCTTTTAAATATTTAGAACTATTAATTGAATCAAGTTTAGATTGATCTAGTTCTTTAATGTCCTTTTTAAATCTATCAACTGCAGATTTAGATTGAAATTGGCTTCGGTCACCCTCAATAAAAACGTTCATTATATTTATAATAATATAATCTTTTAAATAAATAAAAATATAATATACTAATGGTAAAAGAAACAAAATTATATGATGAATTAGAAATTAAACCCGAATCAACTGAACAAGAAATTAAAGCTGCTTATAAAAAGTTATCTAAAATATGGCATCCTGATAAAAATCAACATAGAATAGAAGAAGCAACTGAGAAATTTCGTAAAATTTCCGAAGCATATACAATTTTAAGTGATTCTGAAAAACGTTCTCAGTATGATAAATTTGGTACTGTAGATGATAATATTCCTTCAAATTTTGATCCTCGTGATATATTTAGTATGTTTAGTGGGATGCATGACATGCCTGGCATGCCGGGAATGCCTGGTATGAGACGTCAAAGACAAGAAGATTGTATTGTAGAACAATTAGTTACTTTAGAAGAATTATATAATAATAAAAAAATAGAAATTAAATATGAACAAAAATCATTTTGTAATAAATGTAATGGTAATGGATCAAAAGATGGGTTAAAACATGAATGTTCATCATGTAATGGTCGTGGAATGAGTGTTAGAATGATTAGACAAGGTCCTATGGTTCAACAATTAATGGCTCCATGTAATAATTGCAATGGAACTGGTGAAGGTAATGCTAATACTATGAAATCAAACTTATGTGATGATTGTAATGGTAATAAATATATTCTAAAAGATAAAGTATTTGAAATGCAATTAAATAGAAACATGATTAATAATAATAAAATTATTATTGAACACAAAGGTCATCATTTAAAAACAGGTAAAACTAATTTAGTAATCGTATTAAAAGAACAACCACATCCAGTATTTAGAAGAAGTGGTAAAGATTTACATATAGATATTAAATTAAGATTATTTCAATCATTATATGGTTTTACTAAATTAATAACACATTTAGATGGTCGTAATATATTATTAAAATATGACGATATGATAAAAACAATGAAAACAACTATGAAAATATTTAATGAAGGTATTGGAGGTGATTTATATGTACATATAAATACATGTATGCCTAAACTTGATAGATTAGATGAAAATGAAAATAGTGCTCTTAAAAAATTATTAATTAAAGCCCATTTATCTGAATATACTAAAGAACAAAATTTAATTAAAAATGCTAGTAAATGTGTAACAGCAAATTTAATTGAAGTAGGTGAACAAGAAGAACATCAACAAGAAGAATTTAATGAAATACCTCAAGGCGTTCAATGTGCTCAACAATAAATTGAATATAATGAAATTTATTGTGGAGCAGATTAGGATCCATAAATAGGATTTCCAATGTGCTCAACAATAAATTGAATATAATGAAATTTATTGTGGAGCAGATTAGGATCCATAAATAGGATTTCCAATGTGCTCAACAATAAATTGAATATAATGAATATAA
>JACCDO011607130.1_pt1 | contig 10315 bp, 6 predicted proteins | sample 7446101 | NCBI WGS metagenome assembly JACCDO01 (sample SAMN15323440, study PRJNA562643) | freshwater metagenome | isolation source: river surface water | place: USA:Blue River Watershed | collected 2017-08-16
AAATTTATAAAATCATTGGTATCGTTGTAGTAGTTGTTGCGGTTATAATTGTTTTGGTTTGTATTCTATAAAAATGTACTTGGAAAATAAATACTAACGCAATTCTTAGACACAAATTTGTATTCGTCATTTAAATACTTTTCAGGGTTGTTCCATATTTTTTTATTTGTTCCTTTTTGAACAGGACATAATTGTTTGTATTTTGCGTTCAGTTCGCCATCGTCAATGTACCCCTGCATATATGTCAAATACTCTTTCAATATCAAAATATTTTCGTTTCGTTTTCCTTTGTAATTGTGGAAACATTGTTCTAATACACCTTTGCCATCAATATGTTTGTAATCAATAATATCCATTACCGTTTGAACTGTTTGGGATTTATGTAATTGAAATAATCCCAATTGTTTGCACGAACTCTTACCAACAATTACATCTAACGCAACAGGGTCATATACTAATGTGCTCAAATACTCATAATTTATATTTTTAAATTCTCTGCGTTTTTGTTTGTTTGTTTTGTTTGTCTCTTTTAAAGCATATAAGGTCTCATAGTATCCAAACAATGAAACAAGTTTATGCATATTGCAATTATCGCGAAAAAAGAAAAACCCTGTAAATCGTTCAGGTAAAATATAATCATTCTCATAATGCATTCGTTGTTGTAAATCATTGTATAATGCAACATTGAATTTTTGAATAGTATAAAATTTATTTGGAGGATTAATTAATTTGAAGTTTTTATTGTATTTTGAACATTCTGATTCATAATATTGGATTAAAAAATAATTAGTTTCCGTCTCATTTCTTGCAATTATATTGAATGAATTTTTATAAATCAATGAATCATATGAATATTTATCAAATGATTTCAATAAAAAAAAATAAATATTTCGTAAATATGGATTTTCCAAATACTTCGACAAACAATTAATATACGATGAAAAAGTAAATGCTGCATCGTGATTTTGATAAAATCTAGTATAGCTAATGCCATTGATTGTGCAAGTTGAAAGAAAAATTTGTTTTAATTGTTCTAGAATAGTTTGTCCTGTTAAGTCTGTATTATCATCAGTCATATATGGCAAATTTCCATTTTTCACAGTAATATAATTGAATTTGAAATGGTCTTTGAATGGACCATTTTTGAAATCGATACCTAATTTATTTTTTATTTCAGATGGAGTCAAATTGTTTACAATATTGTTTGATTTCTGATATAACAGATTTGTTATCCAAAATTCTTGTAAATTTTCGACACACAACGCAGTTAATTGCGACAAACCATACATCGACAATACTTTCTCAGCATCTATTTTGTGAATTATAGATTCTACAAAATTCTCAAACCAATTGTCTGGATATAATTTATGTAAATTCAAATGAATACAAGTGAGCACTAAAAATGCGGGTATAGTTCCACCAGAAGAAGCAATAAAAACATTGTCGTAATTGAATTCACCGTCAGTAGTTAGTAAAAGACCTGCATTATGAAGACCTTTGAAAATACCATGTGCATAAAATATCCCGCTTAATCCGCCACCTGGCATAACAAATAAATTAATAGCTTTTACTTCATTTACACAACCACAATTATCGGTCATATATATATATATATATTAAAAAATACAACAACTTTTGTGTTCGATTAGACAATTGAAGATTTGAATCGGCACGAAGTTCCTAATTCAAATCTGTAAATGACTGTCACTTTGAAAGAAAAAAATGGCAGGCATGCCATTTTAATTCTTCAAGGGTGTAAATATTGTTTATTGTCAAGTTTGATTGTTGTAATTCCTTTTTGTAACAACTATTGTTGAAGTTGTTGATTTTTCAAATTTGGCTTGTAAAGTTCTACACCTTTGCACATTTAAAACGCCGATTTTCACAAGTTATGATATCGCAAACCAGCTTCGCTGGTTTGCTGAATATAACAAAGGCGATTTATCAGTGACAAAGTAACAGTTGCCAAAGCACATTCAAAGACGCCGAACCCTACGGGTCGGCGTTTTACAAGTTCTAAGAATGTGCAATGGTGTAAGAATGTGCAATGGTGTAAAAGTGGTATAAGGAGAGATTCACGCCGATTCTCAAAGATAAATGAAGAAAAAAGAATTAGAAGAATGTGTATAAGAAGAACTATAAATGATAAAGAAGGTGTTTGTTCTTACTCAGAAATATAAAGAAATAACAAAAGGTCGCACTTATTATAGAAATAATAATGGTGACTCGTTCATATTGACGCGTTTATATAATTCATTGACAATAAAGATGATTACCATTGATGCGTCATATGCAATTGAAGTAGACAACCTGATTACAGGCGAAAATATTAGAGGATTTTTGGGATGTAGATACCCCAACACTCTTTTAAAGATACAACTAACAGACTTTTGCGGAATAGATTTTTCTTATGATATGCCTGATGATGTACGAGAGAAATTGACTGCGAATCCAGAATACGATTTGGACGACGACGGATGGGACGATAATTCGGAACATAGATTTTACGATTTTGATTCTGAGTCGGATTATGCTGACGAAATTTTGGTATACACACCGTTTATCGTAACACTTGTAAAAAGTATACAAATAGACACAGATTCCGATGAAGTTGTCTTTACAGAAACTATTGTAGACGAGCCTCCGTTACCAGCAGAAAAACCCACTCTTTGTTTTTCAATGGACGAGATATACGAAATGTCGTGGGATGGAATGGAATTTTGAATCAACCTTTTCTACACCATTGCACATTCTTATAACTTTACAACTTCGTAAGAAAACGCCGACTCATAGGGTTTCAGTGTGTTCTTACGAAGTTCTAAGAATATGCAGTGGTGTAAAAATAAAATTGAGTTACTTTTTTAACATTGTTTACTACAACAACAATAACAACAACTAAAATGCAGCGCGAAATGACCACAACTCTAGAGAGCATTCAGGAGACTATTCCTCTTACTGACAGGAAGCCTTGCAACAAGAAGAAGAAGAACCATGTTGCCCCCACTGTCCATATTCCTCCTCGTGCTAAGAAGCCGAGCTTTACATATTGGGCACCCGACCGATTTATTCCTACATTGGATAGTTTAGCCGACATGAAGATGCCAAACCCTGCAATTCTGTGTGACCAGGTCAACAAGACCATTTACACTTCCAGCAAGCTCCGCAGAGAGCCATATATTCCTAACCCAATGACAGTAGTCAATGACTACTTCGACATCTTGGGTGTCTTGGGTGAGTGTAATAGGTGGAATTTTACCAATTGGGCAACGAACGAGACCGTCAAATTGGAGTTGAGGTTCCGCAAAATTACGGATGTAGATGCCGGAGAAAGTGGAGATGTGGTTACGATGGAAACTGGTGAGGTGATTGGTGGTTGGTGGATTGAGCACGGGGTTGGGTCATTTGGGATTATTCAGGAACCGTGTGATGTGACAACGCTTCAGAAGAAGAAGTTGAATAACAGAATTCACATTCATTATAGAAACACGGCAGGAGTTATGTGCGAAAGTTTCATGTATATAGTGCGGAATGGAGTGGGCGATTCGTATTATTTGCAAGAGGAGATGTCGTGGTTTAGGATTGTGTGTGATGAGCATGGAAGGCATGTAGTAAAGTTGGTCGATATAATTGGTCGACCAGTTCGTTCGGCGGTCCAGTGCAAGAAGGTGGTGATGATGAATTAGAATATAATTTAGTAATAAATAAATGACTTAGAATTTTTTCTCTATATAGTGTGGGGGTAAGGAACAACGAGGATAAGACGCGATGTACATATTGTACATACAAAAACAACTTAAAGAGTTATTTTATATTATAATAGTAATATGCGTTAATGTTACGAAGAGGTAAGTATAAGTCCGTGTGGCGAAATGGATATCGCGTCCGACTTCTAATCGGGAGATTGCGGGTTCGAGCCCCGCCTCGGATAATCCACCTTATCCACCTTTAGAAAAGGTGGAGCCAAATCCCAAGCATGATGCGCAATGAAATAATATATAAATAAAAAGGGTTAAAGACAATTAGTTATAGTATAGTAGAAGTAGGTTGATGTGTGTCGTGTTTAAACCGGTGTAGCTCAGCTGGGAGAGCGCGAAGCTTTTAACTTCGTGGTCAGGGGTTCGATCCCCCTCACCGGTATATCAGGGAACCAATAGTTCCCTAAAACCCTCCTTTACAATAGGAGGAAGGGTTTTGCTCCACTTTTCCCAAAAGTGGATTGGGTTGTGTGCCCGAGCGGTCAAAGGGGGTAGACTCAAGTTCTACTGCGTAAGCTTCGTGGGTTCAAATCCCACCGCAACCACTAATCCACCTTTTGAAAAAGGTGGAGCCAAATCGTTTGGCATTTATCTGTTTCACTGCCTTTATGGTAAGGTATTTGCCCCCTTAATTTAGTGGTAAGAATTTCCGTCTTATGAGCGGACAACACCAGTTCGATTCTGGTAGGGAGCAGTTGGAGCAGCTTGTGGAGCAAAGTCTGGTATGGTCTAGGTGGTTATGACAGAGATCTTTCAAGTCTCTGACACGGGTTCGAGTCCCGTTACCGGAATCAGGAGGGAGGAAACAGCTCAAGGAGCAAATATGGGGTCTCAAAGGTTTGCGTAGCTCAGTTGGTTTAGCAGCACTCGACTGTTAATCGAGAGGTCGCAGGTTCGAATCCTGCCGCAAACGGTTATTATAAATTTAAAATATATTAAACACATTATTCTATAAACGAATAGTAAAATGACAGAAGAATGGAAATTAATTGAAAATAGTGTAAATTATGAAGTATCAAACTATGGTGAAGTTAGAAATAAAATTACAACGAATATATTAAAAACATCAGTGATGGGTGGTTATTTAGCATTATCATTACATATAAGCAATAAAAAGGTAATATTAAAAATACATAGACTTGTAGCCATATGTTTTTTAGTATGTCCCGATGAAACCTATATTGTAAATCATAAAGATGGTAATAAAACAAACAACCGTGTAGAAAATTTAGAGTGGGTTTCTCGGTCTGAAAATGCGAAACATGCTTTTCGTTTAGGACTCAACAAAGGTAAAAAAATTAAGGTGACGAAATACACTCTGGATGATGTTTTTATCAGTGAATATGATTCTCTAGCTGACGCTGAAAAGGAAACAGGTATTTTTCAAACACATATTTCAAAAGTATGTAGAGGAGAAAGAAAAACTGCAGGAGGATATATTTGGAAATACTCTGATGGATATGCAGAAAATCAACCTATACCAGAAGGTAAAATAATGGACGAGTTTCCTAATTATATAATAACAAATGATGGCAAAGTTTATAATTTAAAAAGAAAACGATTTTTAATTAGCACTAGAATTGCAACCGGATATATGAGTATTAATTTAAGCAACAATAAGAAAATAAAAACTTTTAATGTACATAGATTAGTTGCTTTACTTTTCTTAGATAATCCGAATAATTTACCGGAAGTAAATCATATAGATTTTGACAAAACGAATAATAAAATAGAAAATCTCGAATGGGTATCTAGTTCCGATAATATTAAACATAATTTTTCAAAAAAAATAAATGACAATATATAAATTTAGAATAGTTTTATGGTGAAATGGCATCATTCTTGCTTTGGGAGCAAGAGTTTCGGGTTCGATTCCCGATAAGACTATAGTGTTATGTTAATTCTAAGTTTATAACAATACTAACGGTTGCATAGTGAATTAGTATCACATCTGACAATTCAGTCAGAAATAACTGGGGCAGAACCAGTTGCAATCACCGTGAAATTATTTTTCACAAAAAATCTGATCCAATAGTGTAGCCTGGTTATCACAGCGGTCTTTGAATCCGCTGACCCGAGTTCGAATCTCGGTTGGATCTTATTCTTATTTTACAAAAAGTGAAAAACTTATTGTAAAAATATGTGGCTCTTGCTTCGCTGAAACCTTTTTTAAAGGTGGAATATAATGGTATATGTTGAAGTAAATTTATTTTTTGATGAACAAGAGCGTGAAATGGGAGAAGGGTATTTTCCAGTAGTCAGACCATCGTATGGAATGATACCTATTAAAGAAACATTCTTTTTGAATGAAAATGGTTGTTGGGTACAGCAGAATACACATATTCTAAAAAATAATATAGTAGACAAATTGTTTGCGTGTTCAATGGAAAAATATATTGCAATTCAAGGTTTATACAATGGCAAAGAGTTGCTTGACTTATTAAATTCGCGTCTACCCGATGCAACGAGTATGCCCAATGCAAAAGGACATACCATTGTAAATAATTTAGGCATTCAATTGTATTCCGTTGTTAAACCAACATATATTACAACGGATAAATGGCTGAATTGGTAACAATAAAAATTGAGAATCCGTTATTACCAATTAAGTTAGTAAAAATGACGATTCTTTACACAATAAAAGCAATCCTAAAATCGGTTAAGGAAATTTGCGGAATTTACATTCTGTGGATATTTCTTCACTACATTGCATCGCACTTGTATATTCATTTCTGTGCTCCGCTTACCATTGCTGGTTTCCTAATGTCCCCGTTTCTTACCCCCACCCCACACTGTCAGGCGCTAAGATGGACAATTTACACTGGTGCAAACACGATAAACAGTATGTGGGCAGTTCTCGGTGTTTGGATCTGCAGCAAGTTAGTGTTTAAGTAAATAATATAAAGACTAATTGGAGTATTATATATAATGCAGCAGCATAAGAGAGCGAATAGAAAATGGACGATTAATGAGGTGCTGAAGCTTCAGCGCGAGTACGAGCTGGTGGGCATGGATGTGAATCAGATTGCGGAAGCACACGGACGAAGTGCCAATGCAATTGCTCGTAGGTTAGAGCATGAGGAGATTATTGACAAGTGGAGCGATGCAAAGGGTTATGATATCATTCTTTCGTGCGACGACCAGGTCAGCGACCTGAGTGGACCGGATGAGGAGGAACCCAGCGCTCTCAACGAGAGAATTGATGCTCTTATTGCACGAGTTTCAAAGATGGAGCAAACTGTTGCAGAGACGAATGCGAGTATGGCGCTAATGTTCATGTCGAAGAATCGGTTTGCTACCAGATAAAAAATTATAACAAGAAAAATATTTTTATTATAATTCATTATTTTCAATTACTTTTTTGTAAAGAACTTCATCAAGCTCTGATTACCTTGATTGTCATTGCTAATTTCACGCAAATATTCATCGAACAACAGTGCCTTCACCTCCTTGTTTCGCAATTGCTCCAACTTATCTTCAAATTTATCCTCGTCCGTATTGTTTCGCAGCGTTTGCACATCTTTCTTGAACTTTGCAATCTTTGACTTCTTGTTCTGCAGTTCCCAAATTTTCTCCAAGACCAGAGCAAACACTTGTTGTACCGGTTTCATGATTTGGTTTGTGATGTAGAACGAGTAGTCAATTTTCAGACCGTGTTCCGTAATATATGACGGCGTTTCAATCTTCTCGCCTTGCAGCGCTTTCTTATTGTTTGTTATGATGTAAGCAAAGGGAATGCGGTCGCCGGAACTCGGTTTGTTACCTGGGTCTCTTGCAGTGATGCGGTCTGCGAGTACTTTGTGTGCAATCGATTTGGGATTCTTGTAACCGGACCGCAGAGATTTCGTTATAATCAATTTGTCCATTGGATATTTCTCATCTACCAATTTCTGCAGTGAGGATTTGAGGAAATCGATTGCTTGCTGGATGTTCTGCTGTTTCATCAGGATATCGATGATTCCACCGTAAATATCTTTGACTATGGGCGCATTGTCTCTTCGCTTCAGGACGATTCCCATCTCCTTGCGCTTGCACTTGTTTGGGTCAGTCTCATACAACATCCCCACATATCGTTTCTTCGACAACAAACAGAACGGCATGAATGTTTTTTCGTATTCCAAGTCATGCGGTCCCTTCAAATAACTCGACGCCAAATGTCCGGCCTCTTGCGCCAACTCAATTGTGATTTCCAGTGCTTCCTTTCCGCGAATCGGTTTTCCTTCCGGAGTCTGCAAATTGAATGTGAAGAATACAGAATCCGTGTTATGGACAATCATGTTTCCAACACCAGCAGCAAAGTGGTGATTGTCTGTCGTCAAATCATATACATAGCCTTCGTATGTAATAGGAACAATTTTCTTCACTGCGATTGGGTTTTTTCGCTGTTTTTTCGTTGTCATCGTGATACGATAAATTTCCTGTTTGTCGCTTCGTGTGTTTATGGAAGTCGAATATCCGATGCTTGCCGCCAACCAACAGATTGATGCTGCACTGATTTGACTTTTCTGGTCGATTCTGGTGTATCCATTGTCATCCTTATCTCCATCCGCATCGTATAAACCATTGAAGAATGCTTGTCGTACTGCTTCAGAACCAGTCATTATTTCGTTAGGGATGACCTTTGATTTGTTCATATACATTTTGCTTCGGTAATGCCTAACAAACTTTGCAATTGAACCATATTCACTGCACTTTGGCGAAATCTTGAACACACCCGAACTCTCCAAAGTTGGCAAGACAACCCAATCCAAATCGGGGTACACCATCTGACACAGACTCAAATACTCATCAATTAATTCAGTTGACGCATTATTCAGTGCCCAACTACTCTTTTTACCGGATGGACACGAGTATTCGCCACAACTTCCATCTCCAAAGAAGAACCCCATGATTTGTGCCTCTTCTATACTTATGTTATCGTTTCCATTATCAATCGATGGCAATGGGTGATGCAACAACTCAGTGCCAATCTCAATATTGTTCGGTGAAATCTCTTCACCATTTTTCAAAATTAGCGAGTGGTCATCTGTGACATCCACAACACCGGTGTGCGTTAGAACTCGAACCATCTTCTTATGGGGTGCCAACCCATGACGAATCACTCTGTGAAGTTTAGTGAATCCCTTTTCTGTCCAAGTCTCAACTCCAGTCAACTCACAAAACTCCTTTTCCTGCTTTCCTTCCTCTTTACACATTACCCAACCATTTTGTCCATACTTATTTGCCAATTCCTCAACAGTAATAATCTCCAACTTCCCATTCACCCTCACATATACGGGTGTGTAATTTGCAACACTGTCACCATAAATATACTCTGCCTTTGTCAGAACTGGTCCATGACTCGTCGTGTTGCAAACAGAGTCTCCATAACATTCCTCAATAATCTTCTTCGCATAAGTCAGCAACAACCTGCCGGTCGCTGTCGTGCAAGCAGCAATATCCTTCTCGTAAAATGTGCTCGTCTTCGCACCACACTGTCCATACAGCGAATTGGCTGTGACCTTGTATCCAAGCTGACGCTTGTCAAGCACATTCTTCATGAACTCATCTGTTTGTTGAGGAATCAATTTCCTCGTCGTCTTGCGTGCAATCAACAACTCTTCCAAGATGGAAGGCATAATTGCTTTCCTTCCTTCCGGGAACTGTGCAAATCTGCAAATCTTCATACCTGATTTTACCTTGGTCGCCGCCGCCGCAGGCGTCTTCCTGTAATACCGGTAAGTGTCATAAGTTATATTGACATACTCGTAACCAGGGAGATTATCGTATATGAAATTGCCTTCGGCATCTTGTTCGCCCCACTCCTCAATCAAGTTGCCTGCAAGGTCGTATTCCTTCGTCCACACCTTACTGTCGTGCGACAAATTCTCACTAATCATCGATGACGGATACAGTGACGCATAATCGACACATGCAACCGGGTTGTCCAAATACAAGTCGCATTTCGGGTCAAGTACGATTGCACCCTCATATCCGTCGTCCATCTCGCCCTTCTCAATCACCGGCATCAAGGTCCGCTTCTCTCTGCATTTCTTCGCAATGAAGCTTGTAAGTTTGATACCTTGACCACGCATCACGAGGAAATTGATTGGCACGCTGCAAATCTTTGCCATCTCAATAAACCCTGTCAATATATCCGCCTTGTTGAATAGATAGTGAACCAAGTTACAATCCTGAATACAGTATTTCGCAATTACTGCTCGGTCAGTATCAAATCCATTTGCCATTTCGAAAATCTCTTTCGGTGAAACATCGTCCTTCGCCAAACACCATCGGACTTTCTTTGTCATATCCGGATTCACGGAGGCGTTAATCGTGAATTTTCCTTCGGCTTTGTTTATCGAAATCACTTGAAATTTGGCACCACCATCATAGTAGTCAACCGAATGACCAATCTCCTCAAAGTGTATGAAACTTCCTTCCAGTAGACCCGTCATGTTTGATGTCTTTATTTCATCCACCTTATCCACCTTTGGAAAAGGTGGAGCCAAATCCCCAGAAGGAGAGACATTAAGCGGATTGGCTTGCTCATTTGCGACATGCGTAATCGACTTGACATA
>JACCDO010224301.1_pt1 | contig 10313 bp, 7 predicted proteins | sample 7446101 | NCBI WGS metagenome assembly JACCDO01 (sample SAMN15323440, study PRJNA562643) | freshwater metagenome | isolation source: river surface water | place: USA:Blue River Watershed | collected 2017-08-16
CTAAAGTTTTTGGGTATGGCTCAAGAGTGTCGCAGAAATCTGGCTCGATTGGAAAACGCCCTTGAGGAAATCCGATTTGGTAAGCTCTCTGGAGCAGTGGGGGTGAATGCCCACTTTTCACCTGAGCTCGAATTAAAAATAGTGAAACGTCTGGGTCTCAAGCGAGAAACGGTGAGCACTCAAGTGATCCCGCGGGATCGACACGCTGCGCTTCTAAATGTATTCGCTCTGATTGGTGGGATGCTAGAGAGGATCTCAGTGGAGTTTAGAGGTCTCGCTCGCAGTGAGGTGGGAGAAGTCCGGGAGGGATTTGCGCGAGGACAGAAAGGTTCAAGTGCAATGCCTCATAAGCGTAATCCGATTGGTTTTGAAAATCTCTCCGGTGCTGCGAGACTTCTCAGATCCTACGCGCAGGCTGCCCAGGAGAACATTCCGTTATGGCACGAACGTGACATCAGTCATTCGAGTGTGGAGCGGGTCATTTTGCCGGATGCGTTTTTGCTTCTCGATTACTCTTTGGATCGCATGGTTCGATTGGTGGAAGGCTTAGAGGTCGACGAGGCCGCTGTGAGGAGAAACTTGGAGAAGGCCGGAGAAAAGACCTACTCGGGACATCTTCTTCTGGCATTAGTCCGGAGGGGGGTCTCTCGCGAGGATGCCTATCGGTGGGTGCAAGAGGTGGCTCTTTCTCAGGGCGATGGGAAGGGGTTCGCGGATCGGGCGGGCGCCCATCGGCAAATTTCGACTTTCCTCACTTCGGCTCAAATTCGTCAGGTTTGCTCTTTGAGTCATCAGCTTCGGCATGTCCGTGCGATTTTCCGCGAGGCAAAGCGTGAGAAGTGAGGCGGGACAGGGTACGGTAGAGTATGCCCTCGTAATGACAGTGGTTTTGGCTCTCGCACTTTCGGCTTTTCAGGTTCTTAAGCCGATTCTGAATAGGATGGGGCCGATCCTGGAGGAGCAAATTGGGGCGACTTTTTTCCCGAAAAGTGGGGAAGCGTTCCATCAACTTCGGGTTCGCTAGAGTTCAGCAAGACCCCCTCTGGCCTGAGCTCGTTTCTCGTTTCGTGAAATACCCTGTACAGGTTTGACGAGGGCTGCTAATTGCGGTGCGTCTAAACTGAATTTTGTTTTGGGGGTATTTATGAAGAACAGCGCATTTGCAGTAAGCAATAGCCAAGTGGACCAGAAAAAAGTGAGCGCGAGCGTTACTCGCGCAGCCTGGCTTTGGCCAACGGCTTCTGCAGTAGTGGGAATTGCGATCCTGGCTGCTTCTTCTCTCGAAGCATCAGCAGAGCTGGTGGCGGAACCCACTCCCACCGCAGCAGATTATGCGGGAACGCTCACCACTGATCTGAGTGGAGAAGGACGGGGGCAGGTGGCATCCTCCGATTTGATGACTCCTCAGGTTCAGCAGCCTGGAGCGACCGGAATTCAGGAAGGCTCCCGCAGTCAAGATCGCCAAGCCATGCGCTCTGCAATTGAGAGCGGGGAACGGATGCAAGCGACGGTTCGCTCTCCTGAGACCAGTGAAACGGTGATGCTCTCTCAGTCCGAACTGTTACGGAACAAACGCACGCGTTTGGAGATTCAAAATGAAGACATGCTTCAGCGTCGACTCGAAGAAATTCGTCTTCGTGATGAACAGCGACGGATGGATCAGCTTCTTGCAAAAGAAGGGTATGTGAAGCAGGGGCAAGCTGCTGACACGCTGGACGTCGGCCTCTCAAGTCCGATTCCTGCTGCTCCTGCTGTGCAAGCGCCGGCTCCAGTTGTACTGCAAGAGCAAGTGGTTTCGCCGAGTTTGCAGGCCGCTCCAGTAGCTCCGGCAGTACCATCGGTGGGTTTTGTGCCGGGACCCGCAGTCCTCGCGACTCCATCCTTGATGAGCTCGAGTTCTACGCTCCCTTCCGAGGAACCTTCCGCTCGGGTGTCTTTGATTCCACGCTTCGGGGTTTCGAACTTTCAAGATCAAGTTGCAACTGAAGTGAACTCCCGTTTCGCAGCAGGACTCGGAATTGGTTTGGATGTGACCGATAATCTCGCATTTGAAATCGGTTATACCTACTCGGAGTTCGGAGTGGGAGGTTGGAGTACCAATCCTTATGTTTCTCAACTCCAAGTTTACACGAACACCGCTCAACCGATTGCAGTGAAGCAAAACGTGGTCGATGCAGGCCTCAAGCTCTATGCGTTGGGGACCAGCTCTCGGCTTCGCCCTTATTTGTTTGCCGGTGCCGCCTACACCAAGTCGTTTGTGAATTACGATCAACAGATCGTGCAGTACCTCTCTCAGCAGGGGCTCAGTGGAATCGCTCGTGATTTGGAATCAAGCGCATTCTTGGGGGCCGTTGGGGTGGGAATGGACATCAAGTTGTCCTCCTCGATTTTTGTCGGACTGAGTGGCCGCTATTACTCGGTTCTGAACTCAAACGTGAACTCTTCGTCCCTGGGGTTGGGATCTGGCCTGAGTTATCCAGGATACGGTTACGGAGGGTATTACTACAACCCTGCGGCTGCCGCTTATTTGGATTACGACAAGCAAGTTTTGGGCGGCGGATTTGCTCGCTCGGACTTCTATACCATCGCGGGTAGTATTGGTTTTAGCTTCTAAAAAGTGAGCTCACCTCCGTCAGGTGTCTCAAGAGCGGGGTTACTCGGGAAACTGAGTGGCTCCGCTCTTTTTATTTTCGAATTCTCCAGCTTGTTCCCCGGTAGAAGAGTCGAATTTTTCCAAAGCCCGATATCCGGTCTCCTTCAACCACAAGTCCGCCTCCATCGTGAACGGCAAAGATCGGATGGGAGAGGGATTGAGAGTATTTGAGAAGCTCCTGTTTTCTTTTTGCGGAGTTTGCGTCGTGCGGGGAGAACTCAAAGGAGACGAGCGAAAGTCCCTTGAGTTCTTGTGGAGTCTGGAGGTTGGGCTCGTTTTCGTCGGCATCGAAACTTGGAATTCCAGCTAGGGCAATGGTGGGAGTAAGGATGATCCCGCCGGCGCTCAGTCCCGCGATCACTTTTCCCTTCCTGGCAAACTCTTGAAGGGGGGATATTAAGCGTGAGCGTCTGAGTGAGTGAAGGAAAGTATAGGTGTTTCCTCCTGCGAGATAGATTACGTCACTTTCGAGGAGGACACGTCGCTCGGCGGAGGTGATGGGGTGGTCAGGTTCTTGAAGGTAAAACCTTTCGATACCAAAGGCCCGGAATCGGCGCATGGCTCTTTCGAAATAGGTGTGAGCACCGTCCGCCATGTAGGGAATGTAAGTGAGTGTCAGGGGCGTCTGGGTGTTTGATCCCCGTGCTTCGCGCGCCAGTCGAACAACCTCTCGGTGGATCTGATGATTGGAACGCGACTGCCCTCCAGAGTAAAAAACGAGTCTCAGCGGTGGGGATGGGATCTTGCTGCGTGATCGGGTCATGCCTGTTCTAGAATGGACGATTCACTCGCTCTGGGAAATCAAGATTTGTGCGGGGCTACCCGATAACGGAAAGATGAGTTCTCCTTTGAGTTCACTTTCTCAAACCCAGCGTCCTGTCCTTTCCTTGGAACGGGAAGAGTTGCGTCGAAAATTTGGCAGACTCAATGGGGAGCACCCGTTTAAGAAGGAAAATCCAGGCGCCTTTGTGGATTACCCTGCGCGGAAGAGAAAGGGAGGTAAAGTTGCTTATTTCAATTTTAATCTCGCGCGAGAAATGGGCTTGGTTCCTCCGCATTTCGGCGCGGAAAGTCTGACGCGCGATCTCCAAGAAGTGATCCTCGATACGTTTAGCCTCACGATCATTAATGAGTGGGATGTAAAAAATCGGGTTCAGTTTGCGAAGGAGGATATTCTGCCGGGACGATACATGGCTACCCGTTACCTTCAGCTTCAGCACCCCACCCGACAGGGGCGGACATCGGGTGACGGTCGGGGAATTTGGAACGGAGAGGTGACTCATCGGGGGATCACCTGGGATGTCACCAGTTCTGGAACAGGTGCGACCTGTCTGAGTCCGGCGACTGCGAAAACGGGTAAGTTTTTTCGGTCTGGGGACCCACGGGTTTGCTATGGGAATGGCTACAATTCGCTCGATGACGGGCTCGCTGCGGCCCTTCTCAGTGAAGCCTTGTTTGCAGAAGGCATTTCAACAGAGCGAGTTCTTGCACTGATTTCTTTTGAGGACGGGTCCTCCATCAATGTTCGTGCAGGGAAAAACCTGCTTCGGCCAGCACATCTTTTTCGCCCCCTGAAGCAAGGGGACCGGGAATCTCTCGAACGGATCTTTCGCTACTGTCTGAAACGCGACCAGAAAAATTCAAATGATATGGGCTCGGGTCTCTGCACTGAAGCTTGGCCGCAACAAGTGAGGGCATACTGTCAAAAAGTGGCGCGAGATTTCGGAATCGCAGCAGCAAGATATCGTACGAATTATGTATTTTGTTGGTTTGATTGGGATGGAGACAATATTCTCTGTGATGGTGGGATTATCGATTACGGATCGATTCGTCGTTTCGGGGCTTTTCACTCCGGTTATCGTTATGACGACGGGGATCGTTTTTCGACAAGGCTCGCTCAGCAGAGAGCGCGAGCGCGGTACATCGTTCAAACTTTTGCGCAAATTCAGGAGTTTCTGTGTACGGGTCAACGCCCCCCTATTCGGTCGTTGCGAGGGCATCCTCTGGTACGGCTTTTTGATGAAGTCTTCGAGGGCGAACTCACTCGAGGATTGCTTTGGAAAGTGGGACTCTCGCGGGAGCAAATGGGAGTATGGAGCAAGGGAGTTCGGGAGAAGCTTCCGATCGTCCGCGTGGTGAAAGAATTTGAACGTGCGTTTCGAAAGGTTGAGTCCCTTCAGACCCAAAAAGGGGTTCATCTCGGCCCCGATGGTGAAGTGTCTTATGCTCGTTTTCGGATGGATGTTTTTCTAAGGGAGTATCCGCGACTTCGTGCTCAATCAGGGGACATGCTCGGGGCGATAGCTTTATCGGAGTTATCCAAAAGTACCTATGCGAGAACACGGGATCTAAAGCCGACGTCACAGATCAAAAAGGCTTGGGACTCGCTCGAGAAAGCTTACCAAACGCTGTCCGAAAGCTTCCGCACTCAAGGGCAAACAGAGCGTCAGTGGATGACTCAGGTTGGGATGCGGGCGGGCGTTCGCAATCCGCAGGAGCGAGTGACTGGAGACGGTTCCTTGGCGATGATGGAGCACTTGCTCTCGCTTCATCGGGCGCGCAAAAAGGGAGTCTCTTCCATTCAACGTGGTTTGACCCTTTGGCAGGGTTACCTTCATTCAAAAGACGGTCAGAACCGATGGCAGGCGACTCCCCTGATGCTCAAACTCTTGAAGCTGGTGGAACAATACTCCGACTCGATCTGAATCGTGAGTTTAAGAATTGCGAGTTGTGAGGGGATCCCCTTAAGATTGCGAGGACAAAGACCTCCCCACGTCGAAAGGAATCCTACTTTATGAGTCAGTCGAATCCGATGAATTCTGCTATTTTCCGTTTGGAGCGCCGTTTCGAAGAGGGTTCGCATCAGGGGCCTCAGGTTTGGGCACTCGTCTTTGACCTTCCGGGAGAGAAGGTAAATAAGTTGTCACGCGAGGTCATGGAAGCGTTTCAGAAAATGCTCCCGGAGCTTCAGTCTCTGCACCAAGGTAAGAAACTCGATGCGGTAGTTTTGGTTTCGGGTAAGCCTGGAAATTTCGTGGCAGGGGCGGACATCAAATTGATTCAGTCTGCAAAGTCAGAGACAGAAGCCGCAGAACTTGCCCAGACGGGTCAAAAGCTCCTCAATCAATGGGAAGATCTTCCGTTTGTGAAAGTGGCTGCAATAGCAGGTGCAGCGCTCGGGGGAGGCTGCGAACTCGCATTGGGCTGTGATGCGATCGTCATGTCACGGGATTCTGTGGCAAAGATCGGCCTTCCCGAAGTTCTTTTGGGTTTGCTTCCCGGAATGGGTGGGTGTGTTCGTTTGCCGAGACGGGTTGGACTCGCAAATGCACTGGATTTGATTTTGACGGGAAAGACACTCAACGCTGAGCGCGCAGCGAAGATCGGACTTTGTGATGCTGTTATTGAGAAGGAAGATTTTGAAACCGCAGCGGTAGGATGGGTGACTCGTAACTTCGCAGCTTTGAGTCGAGGAGAGCGTCTCGGTAAAAAGCCTGCACTTGGAGGTGGGGCTCCTGGACCTTTGGGATCCGCATTGGAACACACACCCATGGGGCGAGCCTTCATGTTGAGCAAAGCGAAAGAAGGAGTCCTTAAAAAGACCAAAGGTCAGTACCCTTCGCCGTTGGAAATTATTTCGGTCATGAAGGACACGGGCGGGTGCTTTGGTGAAAAACTGAGGGGTCAAGCCCGCGAAGTCGCGATGGCACGGGAGGCGCAGGGGTTTGGACGGTGTGCCGCATCTGAAGTGTCAAAGTATTTGATCGGGTTGTTCTTTTTGACGGAAGCAGTGAAGAAAGACAACGGCCTTGGAAAATCTCAAGAAGGGGAAGGGCGAAGGGTAGGCGGGGCAGCTGTCCTCGGTGCGGGTGTAATGGGCGGAGGAATTGCTCAGCTTCTGGCCGAAAAAGAGATTCCCGTTCGGATGAAGGATTTGAACTCGGGAGCGCTTGCTGCGGGAATGTCTACCGCGAGCGCCATTTTCAAGAAACAAGTGAAGCGCCGACGGATTACTTCACGTCAAATGCTTCAAAAGATGAACTTCATCGCACCCATCACGAATTATTCGGGCTTCAAGTCGGTCGATCTCGTGATTGAAGCCATTGTAGAAAACATGGACGTGAAAAAGAAGGTCTTAGCGGAGCTGGAATCCCAGGTGACCGATCACGCAGTGATTGCGTCCAACACTTCTTCTTTGTCGATTTCTGAAATGCAAAAAGCATTACAAAAACCGGAGCGGTTTGTCGGTCTGCACTTCTTTAATCCTGTTGCGAAGATGCCGCTGATTGAGGTGATTCGGGGAGCGAGGAGTTCGGACGAAGCAGTGACGACTGCGTTTCAGTTTTCCAAAAAAATTGGGAAGACGCCCGTCGTCGTGAAGGATGCGCCAGGGTTTTTGGTGAATCGTCTGTTGATGCCTTATTTGAATGAAGCAACTTGGTTGGTTTCAGAAGGGGCACCGGTCGAATGGGTGGACCGTATCCTGGAAGCTTTTGGGATGCCGATGGGACCCATGGAGCTCATCGACGAAGTGGGAGTCGATGTGGGAGAAAAAGTAGCTCACATTCTTCACGATGCGTTTGGAGATCGGGTACAACCCGCCCCCAACAACGGAAAAATCGTCGCGGCGGGACGGCTGGGTAAGAAGAACGGAAAAGGGATTTATGTGTACTCCGAAGGGGGCCGGAAAAAGAATCTGGATCCTGAGATCTACTCTTTGATCGGAGTCGTTCCCAATGCGGCTGCATTCACGGAGCAAGAGGTTTTGGATCGCTGTGTTCTTCCGATGATCAACGAAGCCTCTCGGTGTTTGGAGGAAAGTGTCGTTGCGAGCGCAGATGAGTTAGACCTCGCCATGATCATGGGTACGGGGTTCCCTCCGTTCCGAGGCGGCCTTTTACATTACGCGGATCGCATAGGCGCCCAGGAGCTTGTCTCTCGCTTAGAGAAGTACGCTAAAAAGTATGGTGCTCGTTACGAGCCTGCTCCTCTGCTTCGGAAAATGGCCTTGCAGGGCAAAGGGTTCTATGACCTTTTTGGCCGCAAGAACTAAGAGGGCAGAGCAGTGCGGGACTCGATTTGGGATTTGTTTCGGGCGATTTGGCGCTCGCCTTGGACAGGCTGGGTGGCTTTTCGTTACCTAAAGAGTAAGAAAAATAGCCGGTTTTTGAGTTTGATCACGGTCATTTCGATGGGGGGAGTGGCCCTGGGCGTGACATCGATGATCGTGGTGCTCTCCGTAATGGAGGGTTTTGAGCGAGAGTTGCGCACACGCTTGATGGCATCCGATCTTCATGTCTTGATTGAGCCCTCTGCGACCACCGAGGGGGCAGATCGGGGATTCGTTGCGGAAGACCGAGTGAAAGGTTCGCCTGAAATTCAGAAGCACGTTGCATCAGGGGCAATCGAAGCGGTTTGGCCCATTGTTTCTACGGAGGCGATTCTCAGGTCCGGTCGAAAAGTCACGGGTGTGGTCGTCAAAGGACTTGAGAGCGAGCGAATGAAAGTGCTGCAGCAGCAAGTTGTGGAGTCGGCCTCCGCGTTGGCCCTCGCTCCTGAGGATTCGGGAGGGGGTCCCCCTCTTGCTGCTCTTTTTGTTGGCAAAGAGCTTTCGTTGGAATTGGGTTTGATGGTGGGAGATCAAGTTACGATGATTTCGCCCACCGAGACGGAAGGGCCCTTGAGTTCGGTCCCGAGAATGAAACGATTTCGGATCGAGGGAATTTATTCGTCCGGAATTCCCGAGCAAGAGCTCCACACAGTCTTCAGTACCGATCAGTCGGTCCGCGCTTTTTTGCGACGCGCTGGGGTTTTGTCCTCATGGGAAATTCGGGTGAAGGATTTCGATGAGGCGCCGGAGATTGCACGGAGTATCAGCAAATCCCTTCCAGACTACCGCGTAAAGGATTGGATGGGCTTGAACGAGCATCTGTTTGCTTCCTTGCGCTTGGAACGCTTGGCCATGTTCGTCATTTTGGCGTTTATCGTGATTGTGGCTTCGTTCAACATCGTGACCACTTTGACTTTGATGGTGCTTGAGAAGCGACGTGAGATCTCCATCTTAAAAGCGATGGGTGCGAGTGAGCGTCACATTGGGGCGGTTTTTCTAGCTGAAGGTGCCTTTATTGGCTTTTCTGGAGTCAGTTTGGGCGTGATCGCTGGGGGCGTGATTTGCGCGCTGCTCCGAAGGTACCCTCTGATCGAGTTACCCGAAGTCTATTATGATCGATCGCTTCCCGTAGCATTCGATCCCATGTATTACCTCGTCGTCGGAGTGAGCGCCGCTCTCATTGTGCTGGTCGCTTGTGTCTATCCGAGCCGACGAGCGAGCCGCGTGGCTCCGCTCGAAGGAATTCGGTTGGGTTGATTCCGACTCGGATCGTGTGACGAGGGGAGATCATTTTGTTTCAAGCAATCCAGTCAGTACTGAAGAGAAGGGGGAGAGTGAGTCTGCTCGTACCTCTGTTCTTGATGGCTCTTTCGTTCGAAACGACGGCACACGCGGTCGACGCGCGAATCGTCATGAAATCCCCGAAGTCACTCTCTGCTTCGCAAGGTTGGTTGCAACGGTGGCTGGCGCTGTCTGCTCGGAACTTCCTGAACAAGGCGGGCTACGGGGCCGTTCATTTTCATACTTCGCTCGCAGAGCTGGGGGCTTTACCGACGGAGAGCTATGACCTCTTCTGGGTAGGAAGTTCTTCGGACTGGAGAGAAGTGTCACCCAGTCTTGCATGGAGAGCGGTTGAGAATTCGCGCCGTGCGGTGATCTCTGAGCGTTATCGAGAGGGATGGGAAAGCTCTCGAAAAGTGAAGCAAGGGCAACTGACCTTCGTTTCAGAGGATCCAGAACACCAGGCTTTGTTTTTCCCGAGGCTTTTTGCGACTCTGGGGCGGACTGGCGGGAGCCTCGCGTCCTCACAACAAGCTGCTCGATGGGCGAGCCAAGTAAAAGAAAAGTATCTCTCCTCTTTGAGTCCCCTTCGAGAGGGCGAGCGAAGTCGGATCAGGGTGCGGGAGTCTTTTCCAAAATGGTGGTCCGGAGCGTTGAGCTTTTGGCTCGCTCCTCCCGTGAGTTTGCGGGAGGCCAAAGATACTTCTCCGCAGCTGGAGAGAGCGCTGGCCTTTCCCAGTTGGGAATATTTGACGGACGTGTTTCCGTCGGACCTTCGGGATTTACCGGGACGGATTGGAGAGAGTCCCGAACAAGTTTGGTTGGAAGGGGAGGGATTGCGCTACCTCCTGGGATCTCTCGTTGAAGTCGGCGGCAGTGGCGTCGTCGAGAGGTTTTTGAAAGAACTTCTTGGGGTACGCTTGCGCCAAGTTGAGCAGCGAGTGGAGTCTTGGATCTTTCTTCAAGGATCCACCGAGGCTCTTTTGAAGTCCCAAGATGATGCAGCGGACGGGGAGCTTTGGGCCGTCAGGTTGCCGGAAACGGCGCGTTTTGGAATTCAGATTCTGGAGGATGGGAAAATTCGCCTCGACGCACTCAGTCGCGAGCCGGGAAAAAGTGTCGAGCTCAAAATTCGTCTGCCTTACATACCGGATGGCGTTTATTTGCGCGGCGCGGAGGTCTCACTGGCGAACGGAGATGCGAGTGTGGAAGCTGGGATTTTTGGAAATCGTCTCGCAGTAGTTGCGAAGGTGAACCTTTTCGCTCAAC
>JACCDO011393626.1_pt1 | contig 10313 bp, 17 predicted proteins | sample 7446101 | NCBI WGS metagenome assembly JACCDO01 (sample SAMN15323440, study PRJNA562643) | freshwater metagenome | isolation source: river surface water | place: USA:Blue River Watershed | collected 2017-08-16
ATTAACAATGTTATATCCAATTTGGTATGGTTTCATTAAATCAATCAGTGCAGTAGACTTAGTATTTCTATCAGAGAATACTGCTCCTTCTACAGGAAGTTTACAACCATATAATGTATTGTCTCCTTTAAATTGGAATTTAAGTGGGCCAATATGGTTTTTGTCAATACCTAGATAGATAGGTGAGAATCCACCAGGGTTATTCATACCCCAGAATGATGGAATATTTGGTCCAATTTTTACACCACCCCAAACTTCATTAATCCAGATCCAGTCTATGTGTTCACCATATACTAAATTATCTTTTGTTTTATTCTTGAATAATCTAGTATCATAAATAGGTTTGTCAGTTATCTTGTAGTCTTCATCTACTATCTCAGTGATAACTACACCATTCTCTGCAATCTTTGTTAAGTGCCCTACTTTTTTCTGTGACTTCCAATAACAAGTAGTTACTCTTAATAAGTATGCTGTACCTTGATCAAAGTAGTCTTCTCCTTCTGCTAAGATTTGTGTTATAATATCTCCACCATCTAATACAGACCCTGACATCATTGATGTATACTGACGGTATGCTAATGAAGGCATGTTGACATTCCACTCATGTGATTTGGTACCATCATAGTAAGTACCATCATTTTGATATCCAGAAGTAATATAACCTGCAGAACGGATAGGGTATACTGACTCAAGTGCTTCTAATTGCTCTTCAGTCATAATATAACCATACTTATCTATTACATCAGATACAGTAAACATTTCTGTTTTACCTACCCAGTTACCTTGTGAAATATATCTTGCATCCGGTGATTTGTGATAGAATGTAATAGGTGGGTTCCATAACTCTACTTCATAGTCATCCTCCATCATACGGAAATGCCAGAACTCTCTGTCTGTAATAAGCATGTCACGGAAACCTCTTTCTTCTAACTCATCCATTTTAAATCTTTCTACATCCACCTTATGTTGATGCACAGCCCATTGTTCAGCCATAGAACGGTAGTCTTTTTTAAAGAAACTTTCTATTTCTGGTAATGACTTAAGACTTTCAGGATTTAATTGTTGTTGTGCTTCTTCAGAGTTAGGGTCAAGACCCTGTTCCATCATTGCAGCATTTATTTTTATTTGTGCATCTGCTAGCAATACCTCTTCTACCATTTGTCTCTTTTGTTCAAGCATCTCATTATAAGAATACTCATCAACAGCACGGTATGTTAGTTTAGTTGATCTCTTAGCAAATTCAGCTACAAGAACATTAATAACATTAGGTATGATAGGATAGAACTTTAATTCTAATGCTGAACTATCTTCTTTGGTAAGTATTTCAACAACATCTCTATATTCATTGTCATCTTCAATGATATAATCTGTTTTGTCAATAATACCCTTGGCTAATTTGTAATTCTTCATTAACCTTCTAGCATTTCTGCGGATTTGTTTTAAACCATTCCACTCAAGCCAGTCCAAATTCCAAGCTGCCCATTCATCATCCTTATCTTTTTTTGTAAGAAACTGTAAAGGTTGGGTAATACTACCCAATCTATTATGTTGAACTTTGGCACCTTTTTTTAACTGTAATGCGTTATATACCTGCATAGCTCTTATTTAATATTTTTAAATGGTGACCTTTTGTAAGATTGACCATTAGCTAGTTGACCCCTACCCATATGACGGAAGGGGCTATTATTTAATTTAAACAAATTATCTGACTTTTGCAACTTTTTAGCTACATCATCCATAACAGTTCTTTTAGTATAACCTCTATTAGACTCCTGTATTTTCATAAATGCAACTAATGCAGCAAAAGATACTAAACGGTCAACATTTAGTCCCTCTGTATACTCTCTCATTTCTTTAAGAAGCATAGGGTCTGGTATACGTTCTATACCATATTTGGTTCTTACAATAGTACCATCTGTTTTTGTTTCTACATCTATTTCTTCTTTGCAATATTCTATTGCATAACTTAGTAAGTGTGATTTAAATAATGACCCTGTGTTCTTCCAACCATACTCCTGGAATACATTAGCATTGGCACCTAGGTCTTTTAAGAACATGATCTGACTCTTAGGTACTAGATACCTTTGTTTTTTTCTTGATATCATGTACTGTATAAATAAAGAGATGTTGTTCTCTATAAGTGTCCAGGCATTATACCATTCTATAATTAACTCCAGTTTTTGATGGGTTTTGTTTATATCATCATATCTACCACACCAAGCTGCTACTATTTTACTTTGTTCAATATATGTTTCTGTTTCAACACCAGATATCTTAGTTACTTCTACAGAAGCTTTAACTATATAAATAGAACACAATGAATCTGATGTTGTAGTTTTACCTTCAGACACGGGGTCAATAGAAGCATAGTACATTCCAAATGTAGGATCTGCTACTGGTCTTTCCCATACTACAAGACTTCCTGTTTTATCTTCTGTATTCTTAGTAACAGGAAATTCCATAATAGGTAACTTGTTTGTAGGTTTTGCTACAGGTTTACCATTCTCATCTGTAACAATATCTAGAAACTCATATGCATATTCTTTATCTTCTATTCTTCTTTGTTGTGCAGTTAACAAGTGAGTAGGGAAAACTGATACAGTTCTGTTAGCAAATGCTTCTTCAATATTCCTTGGGTGCTGAGATATCCTTAACTGATATGTTTCCGGGTCAAGTTCTTTTTTCCATATAGCAAACTGGTCATCTAGTGCTTCAAGAGCTTCAGTAACTTTTGAGTTACCAAAATCATCAATGTATGGAGGCATGGACCATTGTTCAGGAATAAATAAACCAGACATTCCTATTGTACCTTTTGAATCTATTAAGTTAGTTTCAACAGCATATATATCATTATCACTTGGTTTTTCTATCATTTTCTTTAGAGGATTACACTGTGATAAATCCCCTACAGATCCTGCTGCTATAAACATACCAGTAGTTACAAGTCCTGATCTCATGGCAGGACGCATATACTCATATGTTTGATCCATCTTAGGTGCAATACCTGCTTCCTCATGAAAGAAGTATTTAACTGGACCCCCTACACCATTTGTTGGATCCTTTTCAAATGACATTGCTTGTATAGTACCCTTGAGTCCAACTTCAGTTTTTCTGTCTCCTTTTCTTACCTCAATTTTTTGTTGCCACATCATTACTTTACTTGGATTCATTGGACGGTACCAAGCTGTGTGTTCATTTAAGAAAGCTGCATATTCATCTAAGAATTTCCAAGAACCTTTTTCATTTATATAGTCTTTAAGACTAGCTCCTATTTTGAGAGTAACCCCTGCTTCAAACCATTGCTGGTTTATAAGTTTGGCCATATGGTAATATGAAGATGCAATCTGCCGTTTCTTTAAGATAGCAACATGTTTATAGTTTAATTCTGCAAGTATCTCATATAATGCCATATGGTACTGTGCATCTCTAATATCAGCAAAACCAAACTGTTGAATCTCTTTGTTAAAGATAGGTAAGAAGTTTAACCACATATAGTACTCTCTAGTTAAGTACCATGTATTGTCATTATCTTTTATAAGTACACCTTTTCTGCACTTTTTCTTTTGGTCATCCCAATAATCAATAAAGTCTCTTGACTTAAATGGTGCAGTGCAGTAAACATTCTGTTGTTTAAATTTTCTAGATTCAGAAATAAAAAGATCTGCACTAACTTCATTAAAGTTATATTGACCAGGTTCTTTGAATATACTAGACAAGTAATCAGCAAAGTCTTGTCTGCTATCAAAAGAAGTGGTAGTCCAATTACCATTATCCCATGTGGGTATGTCTTCAAATATCTGACTCATTACATATCATATGCTAATCCCTGACCTCCACGTACTTTACTTTGTTGCTCATCCTGTAAATCTTTATAAGCACCTTTAAAGGATGTTCTTATTTGATCAAATTTAGCAGCAGCATTAATCAAGGAATTAAAGTTACCATCTCTTCCAGCCTCAATAGGAGTAGTCTCCATATATCTTGCTAATCTATCTAACATAGTTTTGATTCCATTATATGCTCTTGAAGTAGGAGTTTCATACATTCTTTCACAAAATCTTAGAGCAGTATAAATAGATTCATCCTCTGTAGAAAATTCTCCTTCTATTTCTCTCATAATAATTGCTTCTTTTTCTAACTCTGGTGTATGAAAGAAAGGATTCATATCAGGATTAGGGCAAGTCATATAAAACAAATACTGGTATATCTTGATATAATCTTCCGGGTATTCATCCATTATATCTTTCAAAGACTTCAGTGTATAACAGTGTTCTGTAGGTACAACTGTTTTATTATGGACATCAAATAGTTTAATTAGCATCAGTGTTTACTTTTAATTTTATGTTTATTATCTCTAAGGTAATGAATTATTGAGAATACTTCTTCAGCAAGATATGGTACTTGTATTGGAATTACTTCTTTTACAACAGGGTCACCATTAGCATCTTTCTTTGTAATTGGATATCCCCAGTCATCTTCTTTCTCTATTTCAAATGTTACATGATGTATAAATATTCTACCCGGTTTAAGTTTAGGATTATGCTTTAGAATAATATACATATAGATACTTAACTGTAATGCGTAGTGATAAAAATGACAGTCATCTAAGTTACTTACAGGAGCCATCATTTTTTCAGATTTCCCTTCCCAATCTACATATGATTCTTTTTTGATTTCTTTATTAGTCTTATAGTCAGTTATATTTACTTTACCATTGACTACTTCAACTAAATCAGATTGTCCACATATACCTGCAGATCTTAAATAAACCATATGTTCTGGATATACACCAGGTTCTAATTTTTGTGACGGTGCAACTTTTACTCCTTCATTTAATTCAGTAGGTTTAAATATAGGAACGGTAATACCTTCTCTTTCTATTGAAGCTAGAGAACATAAATCTGTTTCTCTTTGGTTATGATACCATGTACCAAGAGTAGTAGATCTAGTAGCTTCATCTTCCCAAATCTTTTGAATTATCTTTGGTTCAATACCATACCATTTAGAATTTTTCTTTTTACTAACTTTTTCAGCAATCTTCTTTGCATCAAAAGGTTTCTTAAAGTGGGAAACAAGTGTTGTTACACTTATCCAATCAATAGCTTCACCATCTAGGCTTTTGTAACTATGATCTTGTGCATTAAATATTATACTCATGCATTCTCTATTATAGAATCAGCTAATGTTTTAGAAGCTTCATCTTCTGACATAAGCATTTTCCGGATATTAGTAATTTCTTCTTGTGTAAACTTACCTTCTAATCCAAGTACTTTAAGTTTTAGAAGTTTGTTGTCTAACTCAATCTTATTTAATCTTTCTTCAAGCAAATAGGCAGGGGTTTTATATGTATTAGAATTAACAATCTGTGACCACAGACCTTCTGTAGTACTAGTAGTTCTAATACCTAATCCATCAATACTATGGTCTACCATACTATTGTATAGTTTACTTTGGTAATCGGTATATTGTTCTTCTGGTTCCATATTAATTAAGTTTATCTAGGTTATCTTCTTCTTCCTCAGTAGCAATTGCATCCCATTTACCTAATGGACATGATGAAGACAAAGATCTTGTCTTAAATCCAAGAGAGCAACCACATTCATTACAACATGGAGCTGTACCTTTTACTGCACATTTTTTACCCTTACTTGGACACACATCACAAATAGAAAATCTAAGTACTGCAATTTCTTCCACAGTTTCATCTCTTACAATAGAATTTGTAATTCCTTCTAAGATCTGTTTTCTATTCTCCCAAATTATTTTTAGAGTATTTCTCATTTTTGTTGGTTATAAAATTTTCTTTTCTAGCAGCTTCTTGCTGTAACTTAAGCTGCATGTTCAACAACTGCTCTAATGTTACTTCTTTACCTTTCTTTGTAAAGTATGCATTAAAGGTTGACGTGTCATGTGTCTTTAATGATTTTTCTAGTTTAGGAATAGTTTTCTTAATAAGATTTTCCTTTACTACAAAATGGCCTAAACCTTCTAAGTTTATTCTTGGATGTACCAAGTCAGTCATAAGTTGTCTTACTTCTTTATAGTAAAACTCAATAAGATCTTCTACAAGAGAAGTATCTGTATTGAGTTCTTCTGCTACTTGATTACAAAACTTAATTGCTTTCTTGGGTATCATTGCCTAAAAACTTATAGTCTAGTAAAACATTACCTTTTGTTTGTATTTTTAAATCTGGATTCAGCATAATCAATTTTTTGTTGTCTGTATCTTTTATAACAAGACCATTCTTTTCTGCCTTATTAATACAGTTTCTTACTGTCTGAGGTGATTTAAAAATCCAATCTTCTTCAGCTGAAGCATCATAACAAAAGTGAGTAAGTTCAATTGGCTCATTAAAGCTTAACAAAGTAAGACAGTTTAAGTCAGACTCACTCATTGCTATACGGTTAATATAGCAATGAGTTAATATCTGAAATTTAACTACATCCCACTTGGGCATTTTGACACGTTTTTGTACTTGACTTACTAGTGCCATAATTAGTTCTTTTTAAGCTTTCTCTCTTTTGTTTCAGGGTTTACACTTTTCTCTTCTTCAGGGTTACCCTCTGCATAGTTATGTTCTTGTGCTTCTTGCATATTCTGCATTAACATAGCATATTGAACTCCTAACTGTGCTCTCTTAAATCTTTGTTCATCAATTGAAGTTAGTAAAGTTTCATGCTTTAATTGAGCTTCTAGATAAGGTACTGAATCTTCAAAGTACTTTTTCATTTCTTCTTTTCTGTCAGCTAATTCTTGTGCAGTCATTTCATCTAACTCTGCATCTACATGTTGGTTTTCCATAATAATTGTTTTTATGATTTATACAAATATACCATTTTTGTTTAAACTACAGAGGTTTAAATAAGAAATCCAGATGCTGTATAAACATCTGGATTAGCTAGGGTAGTAGTATAGTTAGCGGTTTATTTCTTCTTTTTTACAGCACCACCTTTTTTCTTGATAAGACCAGCTTCTTTAGCTCCTAAGTAACCAGCTACACCTACAGCAGCTGTACCAATAGCTTTACCAGCAGCTTTAGCAACATTTTTTAATCTTGCTTTTCCTCTACCAACATACTTCTTCTTACCACATTTTGGATTCTTAGGTCCACATTCTTCGTTTGTCATTGCCATCTTACCTGTTTTTTAAAGTGTAGTTTAATATAGTTAGCATATAGAACTCTCTAGATGCATCTATCTCTAATGAAAAGAAATCTACTGAAGATACTCTAATTCTAATGGATAATTTATCCCATTGTTTTTTCCAGAGCTTCCAGTTATTTCTATACTTCATTATGCTTCATTTTTAGATATCTCACCTTTACCTGTAAGTTGTATCTTTCTTACATTATCTGGTTGAGCTACTTTCCATGCTGTTCTTCTAGCTTGGTTCAATCTAGATTTTAAAATCCTTGTAATTGTTACAGCATTACCTTGGTTTCCACCTAATACATGATAACAATCTTTATCTTCTCCAACATAGATACCTACATGACCACCACCATCTCTTTTGAATGTAAGGATATCTCCTAACATAGGTTCAGCTACTTTAGTACCATACTTAGCCCAAGATAGTGCCCATAGTGGTTTGTCTACTACTTGTACTCCAGCAGAGTGTGCACAATAAGCTATAAATAGTCCACACCAAGGAATCTCATCCTTTGTGTAGACTTTCTCCAAACCTAATTCTTTTGCCCAGTTAAGTATTACAGGATTGTGTTTTGCTCCTACAATCTCTTTAACACCTAAATGTTTTACTGCTTCAACAAGTATCTTTGGAGATTTTTCTTTTAGTAAATAAGAATAATTCATCTTAAGATTTTTTTACAAAAAGCTTAGTAATAAATGTTGCTACCTTTTTTAAGAAACTGTTATCAGACTGAACTGTTACTTCTGTCTTTTCCGCATCTTTCTTTACAGTAACATCTACTTTTGGAGTGTCAATGATAACTTCTTTTTTGTCTTCCTCTTTAGTTATCTCAACATCTACTTTAGGAGTATCTACCTTAACTTTTGTAGATGTTCCTTTTCTTTTTACTGAAGCCTTAACTTTCTCTGTCTCAATCTTAGCTTCTACATCTTTCTTTTTTGCCATATTATGTTTGTTGGTTATTGCCCTGTTCTAGGATTAGATCTCATTTGGATTCTAACAAGTTCACCCACCATATCAGATAGTTCACCTACTTTAGTAGCCATGTTCTTTATCTCATGTTGAGTGTTCTCTTCAATATGTTGAAGTTTCAGTCTACTCTCTTGTTCAAGTAATTCAATTTTACCTTTAAGCTTTCCTTGCTCTTCTACATGTTGATGACTTTCATTTTTTAACTCCTTGATATCCTTTACTATTGTAGTATATGCATTCCTAGTAAAGAATCCAATAAGCCCTAGTATAGATGCCGCAATGAAGAGTATAACTGTTGTATCCATTTTTCAACTAATATTATAAAATATAATATAAGTAAAAGTAAGGAATATTCCTAATCTTCCAAAGCTTTTTTATCTTCAACTGTTAGTTGTGATAATGCTGCTGTAATACTACCTGCTGTAACTAAATATCCACCCAAAGTTACTACTGCTGCAGGTAATGTAACTGGTGCCGCAACTAATACTGCTCCTACTGCTCCAGCTGCTAATCCTACTTTTTGCACTGTCTTCCAAAACTTAGGAGTTTCTGCACTCCATCTTTTTTTTAAATTTTGCATATTGATGATTATTATGGTTATTATTTTTTTACAAAGTATTTAAAATGGAAATAAGCTCCCCATGCAAATACTATTGCTAATCCTACATTAACTATTATTTCTGAAATAGGAGGCTTGCTAAAAGTTAAAAGGCTTAATAAACTTCCTGAACTTAACATTGCAAGACCTATTTTAATTGTAAATCTTTCTAACCAATGTACTTTTTGCATCATGTTACTTCTACCAAATACAAAAATCATAAACATTGCTACAGAAAATGTTATGATAAGATTAGCTGCTGCGTTGACTAGTATCATTTTTTATATTTTTAGTTAATTTACCACTTATAAGTTCTACACCTTTTAAACCTAAGAATCCTAAAATAAATGCTACTGACATCTGATACTTAGCATCCATTCTTGTCATATCTACAATAATAGGAGTAATATAGTTAGCACTTGCTACACCCGTGATTATAGAAAAGATACTTGTTTTCCATTGTAAGGCAGCTTCTTTTCCTATTAAAATCAATGACCCAAATAATCCTGCTACTGATATACCAATGTTAATTCCTATTTCTGCTAAAAGCTGCTTCATATTATTTAATTTATTACCAAGAAGTTATTAAAACAAATCCGTCTCCTCCTCTACCACCTGATCCACCTGTAGTAGCATAAGAAGCACCTCCACCTCCTCCACCAGAACCAAAGGAACCGTTTCCACCAGTGCCAGGGTTAACTGTACCACCATTAGCACCTCCTCCTCCACTACCTCCTGTAAAGAACATTGGTTGGCTAAGAAAAGAATCTGAATTTAAGTTAGTAGTAACAAATCCTGGGTTTCCTGGTGATAGTGCTGTACTGTTAGCTGTTCCTCCAGAAATAGTAGGTAAGAAACCTGAACCATTTATGTTTCCTCCTGCAAAAGATGAAGAAGTACTAGATTCACCTCCCCCTCCAGCACCACCTGATACAGGTAATGTAGGTGTTATTGAACCTCCAGCAGATGAAGTAGTTCCTCCTGCTGCCCCTGCTTGACCTGGAAGACTGCTTACTAATCCTGTTAAAGCTATTGGACTATTAGTGTATGTCCATGCTGCACCTGCTGTACCAGCAGTTCCTGCCAATGAACTTGTACCACCCCCTCCACCACCTGCGGCTGTGTTACCAGATTGCATCACAACATTTATAGCAGTTGTACTTGGTAATACTGACACATAAGATAAAGCTCCTGAAGCTGCTCCTGTGTTTGCTGGAGCACCTGCTGAACCTGATCCTACTTGAATGTATAAAGTATCTGGTAATAAAAAAGCAGGAAATAAACCCATAGAGATAGAGGATGAACCTCCTCCACCACCGCCCCCGCCAGTGTTGATTCCTCCTGTTCTTCCTCCACCACCAGCTCCTCCAGCTCCTACTACATAGAAATATACAAACTTAGCATTATTAGGTTTTTGCCATATTTGCCATACAGTACCATTAGTAAAGAATATTTTATTGGCTGTACCAGAATCGGGTATGTTAAAAGTATCTATCATTAAAAACAAGTTATAATTATTATACCATCTCCACCTTTGCCTCCAGCTCCTGCACCATTAGCTCCAACTCCACCTGCAGTAGAACCACATCCACC
>JACCDO010494377.1_pt1 | contig 10311 bp, 4 predicted proteins | sample 7446101 | NCBI WGS metagenome assembly JACCDO01 (sample SAMN15323440, study PRJNA562643) | freshwater metagenome | isolation source: river surface water | place: USA:Blue River Watershed | collected 2017-08-16
CAATATGAGACTTCTAAAATTAAATGTTAGGGTGAATTCCAAAATTTTGACCGCGGATATCAGCCGCAGCTTTAGCAACAAGTCTAAAGTTAATTACTCTCAAGAAGCTCTTCTTGATTTACCAATCAGACAAGGTGGCAGCGTAGTCTTAGATTTAAGGAATAATCAACAGAGAATAGAGAATAATATTGGATTTCAGAGTGTCAGTAAATCTCCTGATGTGATTAGCTCCTCAGATCTGACACACTTGGCTCTACATAATGTAATCATCACTTCTGCTTGGCAAGATCATATTGACGTTAAGCGTTACGATACTGGGAGGTACGAGATTAAAGTAGATTCTGAGGAGCAGGAACTGTCACTGACTTCATCTGATAAAACCAATCTATTAAAAGGTATAACCGGGGCATACTCTAATACATCTAATGTAAGTGATAATAATGTGGGCATTATCCCTACCGAAGCCGTTAGAGATGAAGGATATATTGAAATTGTAACCCCTACTAGTATCAACTTGTGCATTCGAGCTTGCGAGCGCAGTATTCTCAAGTTAAAGATTGTTAACAAGGTGGAAGGGGATCTGACGGTGACCTGCGCCGACGGAAACGTGTCTGTTGACAAAGCTCGGGGCACTAATATCTATCTTCAATGTGGCAAAGCGCCTATCATATCTAAGGACCTCATCGAAGGAGAAAGTGTGCAAATCACAGGAGGGTTACTGCAAGCAAAAAAGATACATGGGAATAAATTGGATATAAAAAGTGATAGTACGATTGGCGTTTCTTCTATGTATTGCAATGGGTTGGCGCGCTTGACTGCAGACTCTATGGTGACATTGGGTCTGTGCAATGGTCCCCTCACCATCCACTCCCGTAACGGCAACGTATCTGTAGCGAATATCGATGGCTGGTTTGACGTGCGTGCCGAACGCGGCAATATCAACCTGCAGGTTAACAAGCTTAGAAGGTCTACGCTTAGATCCGCTTCCCGTCAGCAAAATTCGTTGACTACAATAGGCTGTAAAGCCATCACGAACGATGGTTCGCTTGCGGTCAGCCTCGATCCAGAAGCACAGGCATCTGTATCGGCACGCTGCACGAGCCCAGCTGGACGTGCAATGGTAACGATTAATAGCGAAACATTTCAGAGTTTTGATCAGTCAGAATTGCTTCGTACAAGCTCTACTACTGATGCCAATGTTAAGGAAGAACATCCAGAACGATACCTGCGCAGAGGGTATTTGACCGGACAAATCACTGCAGCCAATGTTCAGCGCACGTCAGGCTCAGGTAAAATTGATCTTAATTCTGCGCACTCTCAAGCCGTATTTACTACTGCAAACCATCCCAAGTCTGTCGAGTCATCAACTCGCCTCAAGCCTAGTTTATCTGAAGTGGAGCAGAAGGGGTTTGATTTAGAGTTGACAGCGCACGGGCACGTGAGACTGGAAACAATTTCTTGGATGGAGGTGATCAAGAGAAAGCATGGTTTTGGTGGAAACGACAAGGTCAGCGCTCCGAAGGACTATGGAAGGACGGCGACGGCAAGATTGGGCGTTGCACCGAATGAAGGAAGTGACTCGCGCGACAAACCGCTGTCAGCCTGGCGTTAAAACGAAAACCATGATAGATTCAACTTTACTATAATATATTTCTGTACTTATGCTAATATTTCACAATGTATGCCAATAAAATCCATAAGCTTATTTATATTCATGCAGCTTAGACTGTTACGCTACAATATCAAAAATGTCTTCTTCGCATCAGTGTCTACTCTTTATTTAGAATTGATCGACACATCATTAAAATTATCCTTCAAAGTACCGTCATCAAGCCACATAGATTGAACATTCTGTGAATCCAACTATTTCAAACACAGCCAAATGGTCATTATCCTTAGCCGCAGTGTAAACAACACTTGCATTCCATGGACATGAAGGGTTCTGAGCTCTTACCCACTGTAGCACTGCTAAATGACCATACTGCGTCAAGAGTTAATGAAAGAATGCTAAATAGGAGTACATTCAAACGCAAATATAAACACTCACACAGTTATGACCTCTCCTGATTGTCATGCTCACTGTACCAAGTGTAGGTAGCCTTTCCGGCGCCCCCTTGTCTGATGAGGATCTGCTCTTCACTGTTGATCTTTATTCCAAGCTCAGCTACGACGTCTTTGCTGACGAAGTTGTAAGTATCTGAGCCGGGGTCGATGAGGGCCCGCAGGGGGCTTCTCCTTTTTAATGTGCATTGCAGATACGCCGGAGCCAATATAGCCACGTTTCTGCGATTCAGAAGAAAAATTGATCCTTATTGCCTCATTATTTTCATGGGCAGTGAACCCACTATGCTTTTCTTTTTTTAAAGGCATGTAATTTTTAAACTTTAGTGGCTCGACAGATAGTGACCTTACTAACCCTAACCTTCTGCAGGACGACTTTGCCTGAGGTTTCTCGCATACAATCCCTCTACTTCGAGATTTATAGTAATTTTTATTCGGCATTAATGTTCTTGCAATTCTTCAACCAGAAATGTTTCTATAGATAAATATTAATTCGCACAAAAAAGGTGTCAAATGGTCTGAGAAAATCTTTGGAATGTTTTAAAAGCCCAAAATTTGAGATCCTAGAGCTGCATTGGTCTACCGAAAGTGGTATTACCAAGTACTTAAGAACAGTAGAAATGTCCGCACCAGCCGTGAAACTTGTCACTGTATGTGTTAAGGAGGGTAAGAATATTGTTGGGGCATTGCTTCAAGGTGGAGCTGTTCTTGATATCACAGCAGATCTTAAGCGTTCTGGACTTCTAAAAAGTATTCCTTTTGCAACAAGTTTACACAATATGCATATGTTAGATTTTTTGCGTGCAATCGAAACGCGTCCAGATGTTTTGGAATCACTGCGTGGAAAAATTTTACAGGGTTCGTTTCACAATTCTGACGTAATTCATGCGAATGCGTTTAAGCTACTTGCGCCTATTATTCCCGATAGGAATGTTTTCTGTATTGGAAAAAATTATTCAGATCATATCGATGAAATTAATAAAGTAAACGCACAGAAGGCTACTACCGCTGCATCAGGTCAAGGTCAGGTGACTCCTGCGGAAAATATAACGGTACCAGTAATTTTCACGAAGGCTCCTCAGACAATCATTGGACATGGTGCTGGAATTCAATGCCATGCTTCTATTACAAAGTGGCTTGATTACGAGGTAGAATTAGCGGTCATAATTGGAAAGACTTGCAGAGACGTGTCAGAGAAGGATGCTATGTCCAAAGTGTTCGGATACACGATTGGAAATGATGTCACGGCGAGAGATGTCCAAAAAAAACATATGCAATGGTTTAAAGGTAAATCCCTCGATACATTTTGTCCTTTAGGACCAGCGATATCACTGGCATCCGATATTGACGCTTCAAATCTAAGAATTCAAACATGGGTAAATGGCGAGCTACGACAAGACAGCTCGACATCAAGCATGATTTTCAAGATACCTCGCTTGATAAGCGAACTAAGTAAAGGATTCACACTCTTACCTGGTGATGTTTTGTTGACTGGAACACCAAGCGGAGTGGGTTACGCGATGCAACCTCCACAAGTTTTGAAAGTTGGCGATAAGGTTAGAATGGAAATTCAAGGCTTAGGTACATTGGAGAATGTGATTATCCCTTAGTCGTCATGCTGTAGGAAATTTAATGTATTAATATAATAAACAATGAATGTGAAAAACGTTTTGCAAATTTTGTTCGCTATAAAAAAGTAAAAAAAGGTTTCATTGGCTTTATTCAGGAAAGATCAACGATCCATTCATAAAATGTCTGCCTTCTCTGCGCATTTGGTTGAGACCTTTACAGCTCCGACAAATATCGCCGTAATCAAATACTGGGGCAAGAATGACTTGAAGTTAAACACACCAATGAATAGTAGCAGCTCCATCACGCTTGATCAAGCAGATCTTCACACTATCACCAGTATTGCTGCGTCTCAAGAAATAAAAACAGACCGCATGTGGTTGAATGGTAATGAATTCGAAATCAATGGCCGCCTCAAAACTTGCCTTGAGGAGATTCGTAAAATTGCTGGAGACAGAAAAGATGCATCTGGAAACATCATTGTTAATAAGGAAGATTGGCATAAATACAAAGTTCATATTGTGTCTATTAACACTTTCCCAACTGGGGCAGGGCTAGCTTCGTCTGCTGCAGGCTTGGCATGCTTTGTTAGCACGCTAGCGAAGTTGTATTGTGCTCAGGAACAATATCCCGGCCACCTCACAGCTATTGCTCGTCAAGGCTCTGGAAGTGCATCAAGGAGCATGTTTGGAGGTTTTGTTGAGTGGCAAAAGGGAGAGCGTGCGGATGCGCATGATAGCATTGCTATCCAGAGAGCGGATGAAAACTACTGGCCTGAAATGCGTGCTGTCATCTGCGTTGTCAGTGATAAGGAAAAAGACACATCTTCTACTTCTGGGATGGAGACTTCTAGGAAGACCTCAACACTTTTGCAGCACAGAGCATCTGTAGTTGTGCAGGGGCGCATCGAAGCTATGGAAAAGGCATTTAAAGCGAAAGACTTCGACACCTTTGGCCGTCTTACCATGCAAGATTCCAATCAGTTTCATGCGGTTTGCATGGATACTTATCCTCCCATTTTCTATATGAACGATATTTCAAAAGCAATTATTCGTTTGTGTACAGTAATCAATGCACATTACGCGGATGAGGAAGGCCGCGGTATCAAGGCAGCATACACTTTTGATGCCGGACCGAATGCGGTCATATATTGCCTGGAGCAGGACGCGCCTCTCATCTACGCCATTATGGCTCGTTACTTTCCTGCTCCAAGAGAAGCGGAAGCATACACAAACAAGCCTAACTTGTATCAATCTGTGACCGCAGATGCAGACCTGATCCCTGCGGCTTTGGTGGAGAAGTTGAACAAGTGCGGCAGAGTCCCCACTGCTGGCGATGTGAAGTTCATCTTCTACACCAAATCTGGCCCCGGTCCTATTGAGCAACCAATAAGTGAAGCAATTTTGGATGTTGCTACAGGCATGCCCATAGATGTGAGCCATAAGCACAGAAGGATGAAGATTGTTTAAAATCTTCAGATATTGATTATTAAGGACATAAAGGGGTTTGGATTTATATAATAGATTAAGTTATTATATATATATATAAATTAATGATTAAACTCGCTTTTTGGAGATAAGCTCAATCATATACAAAAAATCCTGTACACCATTAACAGCATCTTCTTCGCTGGGAAGGTCCATCACACTGGCCTTGGGTTGTAAGTCATGTGCATCCGAGGCCATGTGCAGCACGCCGCTTTGGATATCCGGCGCGTTATTGTTGCTTAACGTCGAAAATGTGATATTACGCACTAGCCCAGCCGTACTATTAGAGCGAGTGCCCATGCCAGAGCCCTTTTCTGTGAGACTTTTATTCCTCAAAATTTGCAATTTTTCCAAATGCATCGCGTAAGCAGCTCTCACAACAATTTCTAAGAACTCCAGAAAAGTCACTTTTTTGAAGGAATTCGAGTCATCAAAGCAATCTTCGTACAGAATTTTAGAGCGTACATAAACTAATTTTGACATTCTTTCAGTGAGAAACTCTTCTGTCAGCAATCTTGCCGTATCTGTGAAGGTCGTCCACTCCTTGAAACTCATAGTCTTCTCTTCGATGGGCGTGTTTTCTTCCCCACTAAATCGGCTAAAGATACGCTGTAGCTGTGGCAGATAGCGACGAAGCATCTGATCACATTCTTTAGTATAAAGAAAGCGTAGTCGAAAGCTGGCGCCTGCTTGAGCCAATGGCTCGCCCACGATAAGTCCTTTCAGCGCGTTGGATCCGTCGTCCCCGGCCGCTACTAGCGGATTAAAATCCTCATCTTCTTGAGTTTCAACATTGCGCATTAAAGGCGGTTTTTCCCGTTCTGCCCAAGCAAGAACGTGGTCTTTCATAAGCTGTTCCAGAGCGATCGCAAGGCTAGTACACTTTCCGCTCTTGATATATTTGACGTTGGCAATGCTTATAAGACAATCTAAGAACTGAAACCTTTTTAGAGCTCTCTTGGTGTTCACTTCATGCTTTGGACCAGTAATGCAAGCGCTTACAAAGATCAGTTCTACTTCTGTCCTTGTGCACGTGCCGTTGAGCGTGCTCGCACGCCCTGAATAGACGGAGGATTCGGTCGACACCGGGCCAGGCACCCCTGTGTTGCCCTGCCCAGCACCCAATGTTTCGTCCGCATTGGTAGAAGCTGCAAGTACAGTTCGGCGCGTTCCTCCTTGCTCCCCATCAATCATTTTTGTGCGCTGAATAAATTCATTGAAAGCACCGATGCCAAGGAAATACACCTCCGTGCTGTACAAGGCTGCATAGTGTACAAACACTGCACAAGCTAGTGTGTAATATTTCCTCAACATACTTTGTACTGCATCAACATCTGATTGCACTTTCCCTTTGCTAGCTCTCATGTAACTCCAGTCTTTAGCAAAGCAGCGGCCTATGTAGGGCGCCTCGTGCTTTGCAGCATGGTGATAGAACAGACTGTCCTTGAAAGTCCATGGAGCCGTGTCCACAGCTGCATCTAAGTTCCTTGTACGTGGTTTGCATACAGGAGTAAAGAGAGCTTCGACGCCTTGCAGGATTTCATCTTCTGTGGGTGCTTCTATGCTTATTTTGTTGACAAAGGGTGGAAGATGCACAGCAGGGGGCACATACAAACCCAGTTCCACAAGCCGCGCAGTGCGCACGTGTGGTTTAAAGGGATCAAAAATCAACTCGCCGCCGTTGATGCATATAGCATAATAGTGTACTCCCGGAGGAACCATGCGGTGTAGTTCATACTTAGGACGCCTTCTGTTCCCTTGAGGCACACGAGTGCTTTTGCGTGTGCCGTGCCCACCAAATACTTTCAAAGAGTCGCTGTCGTCCTCACTAGCATTTGATGGATTTGTGTCGCCGCCATTATAAGCAAACAAATTATCGCATTCATCAATTCCGTAGTCATACGCATCGTGTGAACATGACTGCTGCAGAGCGGCATCAATGAGGGTCTCGGATGTGTCGCTCGGTGCATCGCGTAAGGACGCCCCAAACTCATCATTGTGCATTGCATTTTTTGCGAGACCACCTTGCGTCTGGCTTAGCAGCGCAATTTTAGCACGAAAAGCTTCAGGAGTGATACTTGCGACGTGAGGGTCACGCATTGTGGGACGTTTTTTGATCGTACGTCTGCCTGTGCGCTTGGTAGGGCTACCGGGCGGGGGGCGCGGTGTCGATTGCTCTTTAGGCGTTTTCACAGTAACTGCCTTAACACCTTTAGTTTTCACATTCTCAGCATCTTTTAAAGTTTTAGTAGTATTTGTTGCAGCAGCAACAGCGGACTCTGCGGAGTCTTTTCTCGCCTTGTGTTCTGAGAAAGCGAACTGGCTAGCTGATCGAGTGCACGCACGATGATCGTCTACATCGACCGATAGTTGGTTTCCCTTCAAATTTAGATTTGCTACAGAATAATGTACATCAGCTTTCAGCTTTTCTTGCGGAACGCTGCTGGTGTGATCTGCGCGGCCCATCTCTTCTCCCACCCACTTATCGAATGATGTCACGAGTTGCACGGAGATCGTGCGAGGAAAAGATGCAGGGATTTCCATTGGAAGAAATACCTCTTCTTTACAAAAATTGCTTTCTGAGGTATTTTCTACACCATTCGTAAACTGGGCATCTGCAACTGTCGTGGAAACGCGACTTGGTACGATGACAGTTGTAGGGGCGCTCTGGCTGCCTGGAGTCGTCGCGGAGAGGATTGCTCGGATGGACTTTTGAGTCAACGTATACTCAAATTTATGCTCACGAAAACCTCCACATACCCAGCAGCTATTGCGTAAATGCCATTTTCCAGCTGTTTCATCGCTTGTTCGAGCATGGCTCTGCTTACTGGCTTTTGCTGGCGATGTAGTTGGGCTGTCGTGACCTCCCAATCGCCGCAGTTGTCGATCTTTGGTTTGAAAATTTTCACCAATAATTCTGGTGGCAACATGGCCTGACTCCAATGGCCACGGTTCTGCGTCTGGCACGAGGTGGCCGTAGGCATCCAGAGAGCCTCCGTTCCCGGTCATATGCAGGCCCATGATGGAGTGGTTGGCAGCCAAGCCGACAGAAATAACGGCACAATCTGTAGTCGTTAGTTGATTCTGAGATAAGTCTAAATGTAATAAACTTGCATTCTGTGCTAGCATGTCTGATAAAGCTTTGGCTACACAGCGATTCACCTCGGATTTCGTACCTATCGCATTCCAGGAAATATCGAGCTTCTGAAGCGTTTGATTAGACCCCACTGCAGCAGCCAAAAGCACTGCTCCTTTATCTTTAATTTCATTCCACGACAAGTTAAGTTCTTGTAGCGCTTGTGTATGCTTAATTAATGTCGCTAAAGGCGAACATCCGTAGTCGCCTATCTTGTTGTTGGACAGGTCGATGATGGCTAGCGTTAGGGAGCCTGGCAGTGGCAAGTGATCGCCGGGTAACAATTGAATAGACCCAATAGGTGCAATGGCCAGGGATGCCTCATCTAATGTAGAGCCGACCCGCGGGCCTTGCTCTGTTCCAGAAACGGACTCTCCAAGGGCCTCGTCCGCCATAAAAAAGCATCGTAGAGCGCTGTCTCCGATATTCATCTTGGATAATTGCAAGCGCTTCATTGCTGGTGTAATACGGAGCAACTGAGATAGCTCATATGCTCCTTTTCGTCGCATATTATTCTCTGAAAGATCCAACGTAGTCAAAGTTCGCATTGCGACTTCAGCCTTAATCTCGCACTTTCGTTCGCGATCCATCCGCACCGCACGAGTAGCGCTACCCACGCTTGCACTATTCGCGTTAATGGTTGAGGCAAAGCTTGTGTGGCCTTGAAGGCATTGTAGAATCCTTGTTATGCCAACATCTGTCAGGCGATTATCGCGTAGGCACAGTGTGCGCAGCGGATGTGCCACAGGACACGTCAGGGCGAGCGGTTTGCTCAGGTCAAAGTAAGCCTCTTCATCTTCGTTTTTAGCTTGGCTAGTAATTGAAGTTGAATAGACTCCGGCCAGCATTGATTTCATTTTTTCATCTAGCGGTACGGAGGGTATGGAGCTCTTGTCATCAGAACTGGCTCCCAAACCGACAACACGCACAGCCTCTTGCACTAGAGCATAAGCGTATTCGTCTCCTAATTTTTTATGGCGCACATCTAATGTGCCAAGAGACACATTAGACATAGCAGAGCTGGAATGTGGGTCGATTTGTGGGCGCTTTGTTTGGAACCGAGGACTTGGCGGAGCCGCTGCTACCGCATCGTACGAGGCTTGTTGCAATTGCTGAAATTGAGGCAAATACATTTCCTTTCCAGAACCAAGCTCAGAAGTTCTAAAATCTATAGGGATGGGATACTTATATGGCTCGCGGGTAGATTGCGTATCCTGCTTGCGTATCTCCATGGCCAGCTTTTGAGCAGCCGTAAGTCGGACTGCAGTCCGTTCGGAGGATTCACTGGAATACTTACTAAGATTATTTGATCTTGCAACATTGGCTTCAGATGTAGTGCTACGCAATGAAGATTTATCAGCGTTTTTTGCGGAAGAAGTCTTTTGTGGACTTTGTTTTTCTCGCGCAGTTAAGGAATAGACAAAAGCAAGGTTGTCGCTTACATTCTCTTTCTTATCCGGAATGAACGCAGCGCTGACAGAATGTCTTCGAAGTTCTAAAATAGGCACAGCTGTTTGTGAATGCATACTTGAAGTTAAGATGAGTCCGGTTGACTTGCACTAGCTGTTGAATCGATTGCAAGAGTTATCCTTCGGATATGCTTCGTAGGATCGAAAAAGTAAACGAAGTATTATCAATTAGATGTTCAATTATGCAGTATTATGCTTAGTTTGTGATAGTTTTTTTAAATAAGGGTACCAATCATTGCCTGCTCTTGAATTTATTGGACAATTGGAACAACACAAGTTCCTCAGCGTGTATTACGATCTGAAATTGATGTTAAATCTTGCATCCCGAACGTTGCCCCTGTGCTCCGCGAAGGAGTAATTGCAGACCGCTTCATTAAAATCTTGCTCTGCAACTTAATTTTATTGACGAAGCTTCAGTCATAAACGTCTAAATATTTATAATATTAACAAGATCATATTAGAAAATAAACTAACTGACTATATATGTTGATTATTTCAAAGGTTATTGGTCGATGTGGGGGTTATTTTGTATTTTTTTTCATTGAGTTATTCAAACTCGCAAATTTGCCCACTTGCTTGGGCTTTACTG
>JACCDO010554492.1_pt1 | contig 10311 bp, 8 predicted proteins | sample 7446101 | NCBI WGS metagenome assembly JACCDO01 (sample SAMN15323440, study PRJNA562643) | freshwater metagenome | isolation source: river surface water | place: USA:Blue River Watershed | collected 2017-08-16
ATATACAAATATACTTTCTAAACATTTGCGATTTATCTTACGCACTTTGCCGTTTGATTCGCACGTTAAATCATTTAAACAGTTTGGATTGGTTTTAATTTCTTCCATTAAATGTGCGAAGGAACGGAAATGCTTCATAATTGCTATAGCAGTTGTTGAACTAATTCCCGGAATCTGGCATAATAATATTTCTCCTATGTTCTCCGGAGTAATATTATCTTTCTTCGTTTTCTTAACAACCGTGCAATAATTCTGTTCTGTGTTGGTGGTAGTTACTTCACTTGCGTTTGTTATTACAGGGTGCTTAGTTACAGTGCGCCCTATTTTATCCGCCATATATACCAACATTTCTGCTGTTTCTTGTATGGAATTACTACGAATCACACTAAATCCTTTGAAACAGTTTAACGATGCAATACAAGAATATACTAACTTCTTTTCTTGTGGTGTTCTCAACGTGCTCATCATTCCCTCAATAATATAAATCACTTGGTGAAGAGAACATTCACCATTATGCGATAAACGATGTGATTGTTCCTCGTATCGTCCGTCTTTTATACTTGCAATTAAATCGGTCAGACTCTTTCTCTCAATAATAGAAACTAACGTATCATCATCAGTCCGAAACAATATATCACCTAAAGGGAGAACCTGTTTCGTAATTTCAACGGTAGTTAATCCACCGGTTTGGACCGTAGTAATACACTTCTCATACAGGACCGTTTCACGCTCATCTACAATAATCTTCATTATATTAGAAATTATATACGCATATCTCTAATATAATTTATCTAATGTATTTACCTTTCACCGAACCTCCAACCAATACCACGAATGTTTCTAACCGGCGTAGAAAGAGGAAGCATCATATTAGACATCGGCTGTGGGTAATGCCTGACGTTGAACGCAATCAGTCCAGCGGTAGTAGTAGATTTAGGCACTAATCCCGCTTTGCGGTCCCCACCTCCCTGATTTTGAGAAACAATACTAGAAATAGAGCTCGTTCGTTTAGTTGTGCTAAGAACCATTTATATAATCTAAATAGATTTTATTGTAAAGTAATTATGATAAAATTGAATTCACATAAAGCGAGTCGGCTATATAGTATACCTAATACCAACTATTCATTTTATTTCGTGAATAAAATGAACTTTACTACTGACGAAGACATTCGTATTGAGAAGAAGCCGAATGGCGTAGAAACATATGTATTTGAACCTTACAATCCCCTAAATAAAGAAATTCCGGTAGATGAAATTCAGTCGTTTTTGAATAAATATGGAATTAATGCGAAAATTCACAATTTCCAATTGTATAAACGCGCATTCATTCATCGTTCATATATTCGTCGTCCGGAACTGGAGAACCAACAGAACAATATTGTGATTGCTCCTAAACCCGATGATTGTTTAGACCTATATACGAAATCCAATGAGCGACTTGAGTTTGTCGGCGACGGTGTTCTTGAATGTATTACCAAATTGTATTTGTATAAACGTTTTCCGAAAGAGAACGAGGGATTTATGACTGAGAAGAAAATCGCGCTTGTGAAGAATGAATCTATTGGTAAGATGGCTATGGAAATGGGGCTACATAAATGGTATATTCTATCAAAGCACGCGGAATCCAAGCAAACTCGCACGAATCTTAAGAAGCTTGGGTGTCTATTTGAGGCGTTTATTGGTGCTATGTTTCTTGATTATAATCGCATTTCCGTAAATGACGAAGACGGTTGGTTCAAGAATTTATTCATATCGGGTCCGGGGTTTCAAATGGTCCAAGTATTCGTTGAGAATGTATTTGAACGACACGTAGATTGGATTAGTCTCATTCAAAATGATGATAATTACAAGAATATTCTACAAGTAAAGATACAGAAAGAGTTCAAAGTAACTCCGCATTATTTGGAAACGCAACAACACGATACGGAGTCAGGATATCATATGGGTGTATATTTGTGTTTAGGACAACAGATTCATAATGTCGCGATTTCGGGTGCGATTCCTATCACTCAATTCCGTTCGTATAACGATTTACATCAATATATGTCGGAAAAGGGCAAGGTATTGGTTTTCCTAGGCGAAGGCGTTCATAAAATCAAGAAGAAGGCCGAGCAAATCTCTTGTGAAACGGCAATCCGGAATTTGTCTGGGTTCTAACCGACGTATATTTATCTTGTAAAAGAATATACATAATTATATATAGAACATTATGGCTGTCTATTTAGCACAGTTACAGATAAAACCAAAACACATATTACAACCAAAAACGGCATTTACTGTGCGAATCGGAAAATATGAAGAGGAACCGGAAGAAAAGGAAGAATTAGAAGAAGGTGAGATTGTAGAAGAAGACGACGGAGATGTAAAAAAACAACAAATTCGTATTGTAGACAAACGAAATGACCCAACGACGAATATAAATCGCGATTTAATCCTAAAACGTATTAAAACACAGGTTATTGAGCCGGTTCCTGATGTAAAGGAATCAATTCCAGAAACAGTTCCAGATGATGTGAAGGAAACCCCTATTGTAAAAGTTAAAAAGGCAACTGGAAAGAAAATCGTAATCGCCACCAAAACACCTATTGTTGCTGTTCCCGCACCCGCTCCCGCACCAATCGCCAAAGTAAAGATAAGCAAAAACAAGCTTTCGGAACGTCTACCAAAACCCACAGGTAAAATTATTCACAAAGCGTCGTCGTATTATATGAATAACCGCAAAATTTCAATTGAAAAATTATCCCGATTGTTCCAACCATATCGGCAGGAAATTCTGGATAAATCTGATGAAGTCACTTGCGACAGCAAAGATGGAGTTAATTTTGAACTACTTACACACCAAAAGGCAGTTCGCGATTATTTGAACCTGATGACCCCATATCGTGGTCTGTTATTACTTCACGCTCTCGGTTCCGGTAAAACGTGCACGTCTATTGCTATTGCGGAAGGTATGAAATCAGACAAACGGATTTTTGTAATGACTCCCGCGTCGCTGAGTAAAAACTTTTTTTCTCAACTCAAGGATTGCGGAGACCATTTATATCGCAAAAATCAATATTGGGAATTTGTTTCCATTGTAGGACAACCAGAGTATGAGAAACTTTTGTCTAGCGCTCTCTCTATTTCTCCCACATATATCCAAAAGCATAAGGGTGCGTGGTTAGTTGATGTAAAGAAACCTCCTAATTTTACTGACCTCAGCACCTCCGAGCAAAATGCGATTGACGAGCAATTGGACGAAATGATTAAACACAAATATAAGGAAATCCATTATAATGCGCCGAATATACAGCGAATTTTCACGGATTTATCGGAGAACCATACAGTGAATCCTTTTGATAATACGGTTGTTCTCATTGACGAGGCACACAATTTCGTCAGTCGTATAGTTAATCAAATCAAGAAGCCGACCTCTATTTCTTATATATTGTATGATTATTTGATGAAAGCTACAAATGTAAAAATTGTTATGATGACTGGAACGCCGATTATCAATTATCCAAATGAAATCGGTATTCTATTTAATATGCTACGTGGAGCAATTAAAACTTGGACGTTCCAATTGCGTATAAAGGATACGGTTACTACCGAAACAATTCTTAAAATGTTTGCCGATGCGAATTTTAATACTTATGATTACATCGCATACAATAATGGTATTCTCACAATCACGCGCAATCCATATGGATTTATCAACGTGCAAAAGGCATCTAAAACAGGTAAAATCGCCGATGGATATGCGGGAGTGCGTTTGGACGAGACTGGAAATATATCCGATGCGGATTTCCAGCGGACGATCATACGGATTTTAAATAACGACAAGATTGAAGTAGTTGAATCTGCTACAAAGGTGGTTGTGAATAAAGCACTTCCCGATGATAAAGATTCATTCTTGAGTATGTTTGTAGATACTGACGCCGAAATCATCAAAAACAATGATTTATTTACTCGTCGTGTTCTCGGTCTTACATCATTCTTCCCTAATACTCAGGATAATTTATTGCCGTCGTTAATTAAGTGGGAAGATGAAAATGGTGACCAGCACGATTACGAAGAAGTAAAAGTAGAAATGAGCGATTACCAATTCACTGTATATGAAAAAATACGTGAAACAGAGCGTAATAAAGAGACCGCTCGGCAACGGAACGAAAAGAAGGCGAAAAAGAGCGATGAATTGTTTAAAACCACATCTTCTTATAGGATACGTTCTCGTGCTTGCTGTAATTTCGCATTTCCTGACCCACCATCGCGCCCGATGCCGTTTACTAAAAAGAAGGTAGATGAAGAAACTTCTTCTGATGATGATGATGAGAAAAAACCGGACGAAGACACTGAAGAAGACGCAGATGAAGTCGCTTTTGAATCTAACTCCATAGAATATTTGGAACGTATCCAAATTGCGCTCCAATATCTCGCTGACCGTCCAGATGAGTTCTTGATTCCAAGCAAACTCAAAGAGTTTAGTCCGAAATTTACAAAGATTTTAGAGAACATAACTGACCCCACAAACGTAGGATTACATTTACTATACAGTCAATTCAGAACAGTTGAGGGTATTGGTTTGATGAAGATTATTCTAGAAGCAAATGGATACGCACAATTCAAAATTCATAAGAAAACCGCTAATGAATGGTCTATAGACCAAAAAGAAGAAGATAAAAACAAACCGAAATTTATGCTCTATACAGGAACAGAAAGCGAAGAAGAAAAAGATATTTTATTGAAAATCTACAATAGCCAATGGGAATATGTTCCCAGCACAATTACCAAAGATTTTGAAGGTGTTGCCGAGAACAATCATATGGGTGAAATCATCAAAATCATAATGATTACGTCCTCCGGAGCAGAGGGCATCAATCTTAAAAATACGCGCTTCGTCCATATTGTTGAACCATATTGGCATATGGTGCGTGTAGACCAAGTAATTGGTCGTGCGCGACGTATTTGTAGTCATTCCAAATTACCAGAGGAACTGCGGACTGTAAAAGTATTCTTGTATATGGCGACATTCAATATAGAAAAACTCAAGGCATCTGGAAACAAAACACTTATGGAGAAGGACGTATCTAAAGTCAATGGGAAACCAGTCACTACAGACGAATCATTGTTTGAAACCGCTGGTATTAAAAACAACATTAATCAGCAACTCCTAACATACGTGAAACAGAGTGCGTTTGATTGTAGCACATATGCTGGTATTGGAAATAACAAATTGAAATGCTACACATATGGAAACATTAAATCCAATGCGTTTAGTTCCAATCCGTCTATTGAGGAGGATTTACATATGAAACCCGACCTAGATACGAAAGAAGTAAAGGTGAAAGTCAAACAGATTACTGTCGGTAAGAAAAAATACGCATATAATGAGGCTAAAAACGAAATTTACGCTATGGAAAATTACGAAACAGCAAAGGCGAATAATGCAGCGTTGTTGCCCGTTGGCCGTTTCAATGGTAAAACTATTGAATGGTTATAATCCACACGACAAACAGAACAAAAGACACTAATACAATCAATACTTCGCGTTCTCTTGATTCAGGTTCTCTCATATTACACAAAATACACCGATTCATATTACATTTTTGAATGCACTGTATATGTGCTTCATACTTACAATTACAATAATACGATGTGTATTTATCGCATACCAATACAGGTTCATAACATATTATACATTCAGTCATTGTATAATATGAGTATTTTTTATTCATACGTCCAATACAATTGTTCTATATATGGGTCGTCGTTCTCCAATTCTTCGTCATTTGGTCCTAATACAATTCCCATCTCAAATGGCGGTCCATTCAAAACGGACTCACGAACCAACTTAGGCGGACCAAGTGCGTAGCATTCAACATCATCACTATTGTGAATGAACCGCGCGCGCTGTTTGTGTGGAATACCTTTATTCAAGTGTTTCAACATAGATGTATAATGATTATTAGACACTGATATAGCACATATAGGTGGATTTTTATCTATTTGTTTCCATATATATGTTCTCATCTTCACTCTAATATCACGCGTTGTTCTATATTTATGTGCGTTTGGCAATTGAAAGTATCTATCAACAAATGTGTATGAAAATGTAAATGTATATTCACAGACAGGGACACCAATATAACTAAGGATTTCATCGGCCAGTGGTTCGGCACCGCAATTTCTACACCAATCTAAAACTTGGAAAACGACGTTGTTTTGTCCTTCGCCGGTTCTCTTGTATTGGTTCATACACAATTTTACAGTTGTTCTCATACGTTCGTTATGTATATCGGGAATTAGTATACACTGTTGTTTCTCGCCATAAACATTTACCAGCTCATTGGAGTATGCGGATTTGATTATTTTTTGCATTTTGTTTATTGATAAAAATTATTGATTCAAGTTTTCAATTTTTTATGGCGTCGTCGTTTTGTTCTTCGCCTTCCGCCCTTAATGCGGGTTTTAAATATAGTATCTATCTGTTCTCGTAAATCGTTTATTTTTCTCTTTTTGTCTCCTGATATAAACTGGAGTGTATCTACTATACGGTTTATATCTGTAAATATTTTTTTCTGGTTCTCAAATTCTGTATCGGATAGGTTTCCGTTTCTTTCAAAAAAAATAAGCATTGCTTCATAATTGTAAATAGCATTATCCGCCGTGTTATTCATAGTATCTAACCAATCAAGGGTTTCCGTATCGTGTATATCTACTGTTGGTTTGTTAGTATCATCTTCGGTTATGTCTTCTGGTTTATGCTTGTATCCGCCTCCACGTGTTCTCCTATATTTGCGTGTTTTCGCCATATATTCTATATGATGAAAAAAATATAATTCCGACTGCCTTGTTGTTTACGATGATTATTTGGATTTGGTTTACACTGGGAATAATGCGACTGCATCTTGGTCGTCGCGTTCCGTCTGTCCTAAATCCTTTGAACCAAACATACCATAATAATTCTTAAATCCGGCTTCGTCATAATCCATTTCCTCGTCCTCGTTTGGTCCCATTAGTGGATTACCGTAATTATATGGCGAATCCTTTACAGTTGGTATGCGTCGCAATATTTCCGATTTGTGGATAATAGATTCACCTAAATTATTCGCTATATAACGTCCGCGATGAAAGTGCGTAAGACCCTCGTTCAATGCCTTCAGTAATTCACACCCAAAATTATATTCCCTTGTAATCACCTTTTCGTAAAATGCCGAATCAACTATATATTCAGACGGTTTCAAACGCCAAAATCGCACACGCATTTTCACCGGTTTTGTAGATTCGTAAGCGTTCTCTTTATCAAAATATCCATCACATATAACATACTCAAACGTGAATGTCTCGGTATTCACATCATTAAATACTGTAGTTATACCACACTTATTCATATTTGTAGTATCATCGGGAATCAATGTAATCGTTGGATACGCACGGCGCATATCATCATTTGTAGTTCTCACGTATTTCAGTGTGGCTGTCTTAGTTGTTATGATTTTCATCGTATTTGTATAATATAAATTATTTCTGTTGGAAACAAATCAATTTTCACGTAAAATTGAATTATTTTTTTAATCACAAGTTATTTCTAACTAACAACTATAAACACTTAAAATACAATGCAAAATCAAGCGTTCCGATGCGTGATAGAATTCACGCGACGATATAATATTGACGAATCACACGCTGTAAAACACAGTATGGAAGTGAAACGATTTGCCGAGCAAATCTTAGAAAGTGAGTTGAACGAGAACCCTTTTTTGGAATCTCAAAGGAAAATTATCATTGCTTCTGCGATTCTACACGATATGTGCGACCACAAGTATGTGTCTGATGAAACAAAAGTCTTTGATGAAATCAAAGAATATATGCGCGATTGTTTTACAGATGATGAATTTACAGTTATTCGGTCTATTATCACTGCGATGTCCTATTCCAAAGTAATGAAAATAGGATTTCCGAATCTACGCGAATATCAATTGGCATATCATATCGTCCGAGAAGCGGATTTATTAGCATCTTACGATATTGACCGTTGTGTTATTTATGGTATGCTGGTTGAGAAATTATCATACTCAACTGCTGTGGAACGGGCCAAGATATTATATGCGAATCGCGTTATGAAATATCGCGACAACAATTTATTTATTACAAAATGGTCCAAGGAAAAATCATTGGAGCTACACGAAGCCAATCTGAATGGATTGTAAATTCATTTTACTAGTTTCGGGTGTGAATAAAACACATTTAGGATTTTTATTCACATAATGTTTATTGTCTATTACATATTTTTTTGTAATAGACAATAACTGTAAAAAACGGAACCAAACTATCAACATTAGTTCTCGGTTTACATATACGGTCGTATTCTTCTGTTTGTATAGTTAGAATGCTCTAAATATAAGAATAAAAACTATGTTGATTATATAGAATGTCTTTTTTTTATAATAAGATTAAAAATAATCTATTTCCCAAACAGAAACAAGACTTACAAGGGTTAGATTTAGAAAACCAAGATTTATCCGGTCAAGATTTATCCAGAAGTAATTTGTCCGGCGTAAATTTATCCGGTGCAAAGTTGACGAAAACAAATTTATCGGGTGCAAAGTTGACGAAAACAAATTTATCCGGTGCAAATTTATCGGGTGCAAATTTATTGGGCGCAGATTTATCGGGTGCAGATTTATCGGGTGCAAATTTATCGGATGCAGATATGAAAGAAGCCGTATTAACCGGTGCAACGTTGATGAAAACAGATTTATCGGGTGCAGATTTATCGGGTGCAGATTTATTCGGCGCAGATATGAAAGAAGCCGTATTAACCGGTGCAACGTTGATGAAAACAAATTTGTTTAAAGCAAATTTATCCGGTGCAAATTTATCCGGCGCAGATATGAAAGAATCCGTATTAACCGTTGCAACGTTGATAAAAACAAATTTGTTGGAAGCCAATTTATCCGGCGCAAAATTAAACTCCGCCAATTTAACCGAGGCAAATCTTAACCAAACTATATGTGAAGGAGCGAGTTTTGTTACTGCGATTTTAACCGATACTAATTTACAACGTTCTAATTTAATTGGTGCTCATTTAAGATTTGCGAATTTAACCAGAACTAGAATGAATGAAAGTAATTTAACATCTGCTAATTTATCCAATGCTGTAATGACTGATACTAAATTAAATGGCGCTAATTTATCCAATGCTAATTTGAGTAAAGCTAAATTGACTGGGGAAGATATTGATTTACGCGGAACTATTATGAAAAGTGCAATTTTAATAGAAGCTGAGTTTACAGATGCATACTTGGTAAAGGTTAGTTTAGAAGGAGCTAAGTTAAACGGAGCTAAGTTAAACGGAGCTAATTTAAACAGAGCTAATTTAAACAGAGCTAATTTAGAAGAAGCTAGTTTAGAAGAAGCTAGTTTAGAAGAAGCTAGTTTAGAAGGAGCAAATTTAGAAGGAGCAAATTTAGAAGGAGCTAGTTTAGAAGAAGCTAGTTTAGAAGGAGCAAATTTAAACGGAGCTAATTTAAAAAGAGCAAATTTAGAAGGAGCAAAATTAAATCTAGCAAGGTTAAAAGAAACGAATTTAACCAACGCTGATTTATCAAACGCTAATTTGATTATGGCTAATTTAGCACAAGCAGATTTAACAGAAGCAAAATTAACAGAAGCAAACTTAACAGATGCTTTATTGTTTCTGACTATTTTGACACGTGCAACTTTAACACGTGCAAATTTAACACAAGCAACTTTCACACGAGCAGATTTAACACGAGCAGATTTATCATATGCTAGATTGTCTAGGGCTGATTTTACCGGCGCTATCACAACTCAGGCTAATTTGGTTGGTATAATAGACGGTCCGCCGAGTTTAACTCGTCAAGTCGCTCGTGTTGACCCACTTCAAGTTCATACATCTGCTTCCAAAATAGATTATAACAAAATAAATGAATTTTTAAAGTCAAAAACCAAACTTGTTCCACCACCAGATATTAACTATCCAGATTTCATACAAAAAACAATTACTGGATTTATTTCTCATATTGATGACGAAAAATTAAAAGGAGAACTTACATCTGGATTAAATGATATAATGGCTCAACGTCTTAATCGCCTAGACTATGTTTCTTTATCTCCGGCTATGCGTGATTCTATTTTTCACAGTCTGTCTTATGTAAACACTCAATCACACGAATTACAAACAATGTATGCCACAACATTCGTTCAGGATTGTGTGCACGCATATGAAGGTCCTGACGGTATGACTTGTGCTATGGGGGGTATTGAGAGATTATTATTTTCGTTATTACCTGCGTGTGCTGGGTCA
>JACCDO010946605.1_pt1 | contig 10311 bp, 3 predicted proteins | sample 7446101 | NCBI WGS metagenome assembly JACCDO01 (sample SAMN15323440, study PRJNA562643) | freshwater metagenome | isolation source: river surface water | place: USA:Blue River Watershed | collected 2017-08-16
CGTAAGCCCTGTTATCTCAACGAATTCAAAAATATTTCAAGAAAAAATCTCCATAACACACATATAATGTATATAAAATCTCAAATTAACTAATTTTCAAAAAAACATAATGCTTTGCGCAAGTGATACAAGGCTTTTATTGAAATCAAAGGCTCAATTTTTCGTAAGGCTGAATTTTTCAGAATGCTAACCGCGAGCAGGAGTGCTACACCAAACGGTCTGGACATCCTAACCCTGGCACTACCGCTATAATTTGGTCATTCCATTAGGTTAATTTATAATGGCGGCGAGACGAGGAAGTAATGTCGTCATGGGAGGAAGTAATCCCTTGCAAACAGAAGGAGGAGGCGGTAATGGAGCAATTGTTAGTGACCAAGCTATTGAGTCAATTGCAGGGTCTCATATCATTAAGGCCAGTGAATTTCGAGATATTGTCGATGTGCTGACTTCGATGACTGAAAATGCAGCCAGAATTGCTTACTTGGACAAGGCGAAGCGTGGATTTTTATTCAGTTCTAAGCAACTGCACGATCTTCTGCTGATCACGGAATCTTTAAAGACACGTATCGCCTTTATTGAGAGTGTGTGTCCTCGCGTCACTGATCCGCAAACAATGACACAAACTTTCATGGACATGTTTCGATATGAAGACGATCGTGCTCGAGTGGAGCAAGCATTCAAAGCACGAAATGAAACAATTCGCGCTTCAACTTTTAATGCAAAGGGTGCTGGTGCTTTAAGTACGGGTGGACGTGGGGCTGGAAGAGGCGGAGCAGGAAGAGGGGGTGCTGGACGAGGTATTGGAGCTGGGAGAGGAGGGGCCGCGATCGCCCCGAAGCCGCAGCCTGCACTTGATATGGAGGGTTGCGTTTCTACTGATGAAGTTGTCCCGACTCCTGCTCCCGCTCAAGTTGTTGCCTCACGCTCGTCCATATCTCCATTTTCTCAAACTCCCGTAAAAGTTGAAGAGTCTTCAGATTCTGAGACATCAGAAAAAGATGATGTAGGCATCATGCCTCTGCGTTCGAGTGTTGTCAGGAAGTCTTCTTTGGTCTTGCCAGCACGTCGACCAAGTGTCATGAAATCTGTAATCATCGAGTCTGCAGAAGATGAACAGGCGCGTCTTAAGCGCGAGACTGAGGCTGCCGAGAAGGAGGAGTTGGCAGAAATATCTGCTAAGGAGCGTGCGACGAGAGCACAAATTAACCTCGTTGTAGCTGCATTGGACCTAAAGTTGACGGATTTCACTGGCGCCGACAGAAGTCTAGAACTGTGGGAAATCGCAGCTATGGAATCCGTAGAAGGATCAGAGCAAGCACAAAGTTCAAGTTCCACTGTTAAGCCGTTTACACCAATTAAGTCTTCTACGCCAGTTGCAAAGTCTTCAACGCCATCGTCGAGCACGCCCTTGGTCAAATCTCAACCCGCTGTTCCGGATGCTGGATCGAATGATAGCAGCAATGCACGGAGAACATCTGGTGGTATCCGGGCTGAGGACATGCCTGCACCTGGATCTTTGGCATCGATGAAGAACGCCTTCGAATCAGGTTTCAAGACTGCAGGCAAAGATGTTGTTGTAACTCCGGCACGTGTTAGTTCTGGTGCGCGAAATATCTTTTCCCCTACTCGTGTATCCAACTCTCCTGAAGGCGCTCTTACGCCGCCGCCTCGAGCGCTCAGCGGCCAGACTGTAGACAGCAGTTCATTATTAAAAGATTCCATTACATTCGGCACAGATGGTATTTGTGAAGTAAACGGTCAGAAATATAACGCTGCTCAAATTGATCAAGCGAAGAAATTTGCGGGGGCTGTTGGTTGTGACTTGCTAACCTTTCTTTCATTACCGCAACAAGAAGCAGTGGAGAAAAATGATCAGGGCGAAGATATGTACTCGTATCAAGAGCTAATGCGAAAGCATTTCTTGAAAAGCTACGCCAATGTTGATCAGCGAAAACTGGAATATTTTTTAACTGAAAAAGAATTTCAGCATGTGTTCAATATGACTAAGTTGGAATGGTACAATCAACCACAATGGAAAAAAGTAGCACAAAGGCAGTCAAGCTTGCTGTTTTAGTCGCTCGCACGGTCGAAAACCTCTTCAAAATTTTCCCTAGTGCTAGGGAAGACCTAGTGTTTGAGAGAGACACCCATTCTTGTAATTTATCTTAAGGATCCGAATTGTTCAGCTTAAATGGCACACAATTGTGTTAAATTAAACTTTATCGACCCTCACGTGGCCCCCGCAGACGAATGTACATCATCACAATGGATCGATCTTGATTTCGAATATGGGCTAAAACTCGTGCTGAATGAGTATTTTAAATCAATTCGAAATTTGAAGACATATTTAATGTCTTTTCAGAAATTTTCGATTTATTCCATCTATGAACTCTATATTGTGAAATCATCAGTCTCGACGGAGCGAAAGAAAATGCTCGTCCACATTTCTATAAGCATCTTGCTTATGATTTTGAATCGTCTGGCTTGTAGCGTTTCAAGCGTGCAGGAAATTATTTTAAGTCCCCCTATATCAAGTTTAAACATTACAGAAAATAAAGCTGCATATAGAGAGTATAATAGTGATAAATTGGGACTCACGCTGTCCCAGACTGCATTGGCCCTTGTCAAAGACTACGTTTTATATGCATCTTCAATCTTGCCGCCAGAGTTCTTTTGGAAATTAGATGAAATCCTGATTTTATGTGAAGGTTTTACATGTCCAAGACCCTATCAAAGCGGTCACGACTGCTTCACCAATGACTTCGAAGAAGAAACGATCGAACTTGTTGTTGCTTACGTTGAGAATTTTATGCCAAGTGGCAGCGAATATAAGCATTTTGGCGCTTCGGTCTCGAAACGCATTCAGCCACAATTTAAATTTGAGGCTAATGAGAAAAAAGGCTATGCTCCAGTTCTCACTGTGGCGCCCTCCTCGGGTGCCCTTAAGGAGGCAGCGGATGCAGATGGCGAGTCCTCTGATGATGAGTTCTTGCTGAACGATAATTATTTTACTTTGCCCTAAATGTACACGATACTCAGGGAGAGAGTCAACTCAGTGAAGATGATGTAAATGTTTAATGCTTTACGTTATTTACTTAATAAATCAAATTTCGAATGAACATGGTAGTCGTTTTACGCAGCGTCACAACGCCTTTCCGGGAAAAGTGGCTCAAGCACCTCCTATGCCCTTTGCGCGTACTTTGCGCCGAGGTTTGCCTGCGGTCGAACTACCCATACTAAAGCCAGCATCGTCTGCAAGTGATCCAAATGATGCGGTGCTGCCGAAACCTCCGTTCAATGGAGTGGGAGATGGTCCATTGCTCAGCCCACCGCCGAAGGACGCCGCGTTCGGAACGGAACCAAAGCCGGCTATGCCAGGACCTGCCCCGAACGCTGGGGCAGCTCCAAACATGGCAGGCGTTGTAGCACCCACACCCACCAAATTAGAACTGCTAGTGTGGCTGCTGCTGCCGAATTGAAATGGAGCAGCAGGTACGGCACCACCTAGGCTACTGAAACCGGTAGACAATGCTGGTGGCGGAATGGAGAATTTATTTGCCGCCATACCCGGCATGCTTGATCCAAACATACTCGAGCCGGACATATTCGAATCGTTGCCGCTGCCATATCCCATATCCATAGAAGCAGATCCGGGGGATTCTAATCCCATCGTGGAACCAGTGCGCTGCCCCGGCTTTGCGGGTAATGCGGTAGCTGATAGTGAGGCCGTAGCTCCAAATGGTGCTATCAGTGCTGGCTTAGAAGTTGCAGCACCAAATGTAAAAGTGCCTGTGTTACTGTTGCTGGCGTTGACAGTCGATGTCGCCGAGCCCAAGGCAAATGGTGCGGCCGCAGCAGCACTGGGCCCCGCTGCCTGTGCACCGAATGTGAATGGAGCGCCTGCGGCAGCAGGTGTTGATGATATCGCAGAAGTTGCGCCAAAAGCTGCTGCGCCGAATGTTGCCCCGCCGAAAGTGGCAGGGGCTGGAACTGCTGGCTTAGTCGCTCCGAACGTGAATGCGGCGGATGCTGGTGCGGCGGCCGGTGCAGGTGCAGCTTCTGCTGGCTTAGTCGCTCCGAAAGTAAATGGTGCAGCAGACGAAGCAGGAGCAGAAACTGGTGCTGCAGCAGTTCCTGCTGGCGCGCCAAATGTAAAGCCCGCAGCAGCTGGTGCTGCTGTCACAGGCTTAGACGCCGCTCCAAACACAAACCCTCCTGACGCAGGTGCAGGTGCAGGCGCTGATGCTCCAAAAACAAATCCACTCACAGAAGCGGGAGCCGGTGCTGCCACGGGAGGCTTTGTGGTCGGGTTAGCTGTTCCGAATGTGAAGCCGGTGGGGTTTGCAGAGGAGATCCCAGCTGCTGCAGGAGTGGGAGCTGTAACAGGCTTCGCATTACCAAACTGCCCAAAAGCGGGGGCGCCTTTAAAAGGCTTCTTGCAGCCATCGCACACCTTTTCTTGTCTACTAGTGTTTTTGTGTTTACAATGAGGGCACTTTATATAACTTTCGCAGGTTCCACATTCCACAGTATCCGCAGGGTTGGAGGCCAAGCACATGGGACAACTTATATCAGTGCTAGCTAAAAATGCAGCCCATGGGGAGTTAGGATCAATACCACCAGTGCTGGCATTAGTTTCGCTTGAAACAGCTGCAGCACTTGCGTTGAAACCACCACGGGTTGCTGCCACATCGTGGTCGTCCTCAGATGCCGTCGAAGCGACAGCCTCTTTGGAACGCTTCAGAGCATCTGTAGCAGTACCTGTAATAGCTTTAATTGCATCTTTCCGAGTCTTAATAGGTTGCGAGGTCGGCCGCTCAAAGGAGTGCTGAATTTTGCTTGCAGCATTATCAGCCCCCAGTGCAACACCAGGCACCGGAACGGTGGCTGCAAACGGGAAATCTGGATGCGGTGCAAGAGAGCTAGTAGCTGGTTTGCTGGGTGCAAAAACCGGAGCAACAGCTGGAGCGGAAATCGTAAATGACTGTTTCGGTTGTGTTGTGATTTTCGCTTGTAAAGAAGTGTCCGTGGACAATGAAGTTGCAAGAGTGGGTGCTGCTGTTGGCGCTAGAGTTGTATTGCTAAGTTTTCCCCGATGATCAAGCTGGTTATCAACTTTAGCAGCAATCTTAGCTACTGCTGCTTGCTGCATAATTATCTCTTTTTCTTTATTTTGCGCTGCAGGTGCAGTGAAATCTGACAGTGATTCTGGTTGTGCATTCCATCGGATACTTGAACCCGCTGCAACAGGTTGAGCCCGTGCTTGTTCCATTGGAGTAGAGAGGTCTGTGAGCGTCTCCAATATGCGTCTTGCAACTGCACTGCTACTCATTCCACTCTCACTCTTTCGCATCTGCCTCCTGCGCTGGACGATACTAATGCTGGAACTGCCACTAGAAAGAACATCTAAAGGCCCACTGGCTACTGCATTATCATCTGCAAATCTTGGAGCAGTCCTTTTGAAAGATGGAGTGTATGCGGCGGGCTTGGGCAGCACAGTTGGCTGACTAACTTGTCCACCGAAGGACTGTCTTCCCAACGGAGCGTTAGCTGCCCATGGTGATGTAGCAATGCTAGATAATGCCGTTTGACTTAAAGTCGCATTAGCTTGTGGCTGTAATGCAGAGCTTGACTTTGATGCACTGGAAATGGGTGCAATTAAAGATGCAGATTGCATTGTGACGCCAGGACTTGATCGGGCAGCGAATGTGCCCTGGGTTCCTACGGCCGGAGTAGATGATGGCGGTAATGTGAATGCTGGTATGGATTGATTCGCAGCTGGTAGCATCGCAAATTGAGCCCCCCACTTAGGCGATGCAACGCTTACACCTGCACCAAAGCTCTCACGAGAGTTCCAGTTCCCACCAAAAGAAACACGCCTATCAACATTGCTAGCACCTGCGCTATGGCTGTTGTGTGTATCAGCAACCATTTGGTAAGACTGGGATGTTTCTTTGTTGTTTGATGATACGGCCAATACATTCCATGCTGCTGCTGCAGGACTAGGCGCCGAATCTGGACGGCATTTGTCCAGCAGAGCAAGCGCGTTGGCGTATTCTTCTTCAGACAGTTTCTTGCCACTGCCCAACTTTTTTGCAAGCATGAATTCAGGCGCCGCATTGCTATTAGAAAGTGGTGGCGATTCTACGCGCTTTGGCTTCTTTCTTGCGGCAGATTCGTCTTCTTCCTCCGGAATGTCTGCATGTTCGGGAGCAGCTCTGTGGTTAACGAAATTAAAGTCGCCCTTCTCAGCAGTAATGCGTTTGCTGCTGCTGGAAGCAATGCTGGTCGACTCAGCACCCCTCGCATTTCCATAGGCTGCATTGTGATCAGAAACTTTACGAGCTTCCTGATCTCGGGACGGGTCCTCACCCCACCTCTCGGAGGGAGATCGGGCGTTCTCATATACGGCATCATCATCATCGCTGCTGTCGCCCTCCTCCTCTTCTTCATCCGCCGAGGACGTTTCTTGAGGATCCTCCTCTACATCTTCGTCCTCACCCGAAAGAAGCAAAATGGCGTCGTCCGCGGAGAATCCATCTCGCTGCATCCTGCGAATGATCGCCTCTTGCTCTGTCTCCTCCTCTTCCGTTTCCTCGTCTTCTTCCTTGTCTTCTTCCACTTCATCGTCGTCTAATTTTGATTCAGATTCCAGCTCAGATTCTGGCTCTGGTTCGCGTTCTGGCTCCTGCTTAGGTTCGGCCTTTCTCGAATTGGAACGCACTCGAGGCCGCGACGTTTCCGCTGTCGCGGCTGGTTGCTTTGCGACTACTACTCTATTGTTTTTAGGTGTTGTTTTTTTCGCTTCTTCTTCTTGCCCTTTAGCCAACTTTTTGGTTACTGTGGCGCGGACAGGTCGCGAAATGGACACTTCTGCTTCATGTATGGACTTTGTTGGTGGCTCAGACTCAGTCGCCGACCTCCTGGCTCGTGAAGTAGCGCGTGCTGGTGCAGGAGCTGGAATATATTGTTGTTCGGACATAACCGCTCTTGATCGCTTCGCCGGGACAGCTGCTGGCTTGACTGCGTTCTCTATAACAGGAGACACACCCCGCTTTCGACTTCGCTTAGCAGTAGTACTTATATCGTTATCCATTTTTTCTACATCCATACCGACGTCTTCTGTCTCACTTTTAGATTTCTTCGCGCTACGCACAGGTCTTCGCTTTTCCAATGTAGCTTGTTCGTCAACAATTGGAACTTTCGGAGAAGCCCTTTTCGAAGCCTTTGATATGCCGCTGGTATCCTGATTACTCTGTGATTCATCTTTGCCCCCATTCTGTAGCAGTTTAAATAATTCGGCTTTCAGAATATTTTTTCCTGGAAATGATATCCCAGCAGCCTTCAACGCCGCCTTAATCTCAGTCACAGTGTTGGACATACTTATTTGGGAAAGCGAAGCAGAGTTGACCTCTGCATTTCCAGAATTTGCATTATCTGCAGATGCAGCATCTGGTTGCTTCCCCTTTCTAGTCTTCATACTCACCTTAACTTTAGCGAAATTGTCTTCTCGCCAGTGATTCTTTTTGACTTGTGATGGGAATTTTGATAAGCCAAAACTGATCAAAACAAAAGGTTTTTCTCCTCGGGAGGAAGAATTCGAAAGGGTTTCCCTGTTTGACCTGAATGAATTAATCTCTTGTTTCTTTTTGAAAATTTTGATTTAGTTTATATTTCGGGAATTTTATCATTCTTTGTCGGTTTGTTTCAACTACTTTGCACCTTTGCTGGACTTTGCCAATATTAAAGAGCGCCTTTAAAATATGAGTTCGGCTGCCTCCAATGATATGGCTAATCTGGGTAATAATGTATCGTCTACTATTATGTATCTCATACCCACGGCATCCTTGCCTGCACTGCGTCAGGACTTTGAGAAAAGCGGTGTCGGCTTGAGTTTGATCGTATTTCTAAACGTCATGGTTAAGACAATGAGTATTAAGACTGAAGAGCAATTGCTGAGAATTATTCCTGATTTGGTGGATTTCTTTAAATCTGTTGATATTAATGGTGATGGAAAGATGGAATGGAGTGAATTTGTCATGTTTGTGATTGAGAGTGTCGTTGTAGCAGACCAAGTCATAATGGAAAGTGTTCAGACAGTAGAACACAGCCTTTTACAGAACGCTGCAAGTCGGCATGGTGTTAAATGTTCAAAAATCTTGCCTGAGTTTAATAGACTGTTCATCGGCATGGGACCCCTCCTCCTCATCTTTCAAGCGGACGATCATTCGCCCACTTGGCTCGACAAAGGGGTCCCGCTCAAACTTACCCATCGTGTGAGTGAAGAAGAAGAGTTTGGTGAGAAACCGCTCATTCGACAGCCAAAAGATGATCGAATGGAGAAATCCTTGCAATGTTTAGACTTCTGTTATTTGGGTTCCAAAGAGCTGCTGTTCGTGTTGCGCAGCGACATGACACTCGAATTCTTCCATTTCATGGCCCGCACAAAGGTAGCACCTGATCTTATTCAGCAAAGTGGGTTTTGGGAATTTGATTTGCCGTATCACAAAATGGCCTTGCGACAAATGCCCGCCGCTCACAACCAACGGCTGCCGTGGCGACTGTTTCTCATTGGAGAATCTAGAAACACGATAGACTCGTTCACTGTGACAGTTGGTACGACAGGAGTAGTTTCTCTTGCAGAGCCGCTGCAGCTCACCCACCACACAGACTACGTCACGGACATTCTCGTTATTGACAGCGGTTTCTTCCATTTCTTCGTTTCGTGTGGAATGGACAAGAAGGTGTACATTTACGATCTCGCCACGTTGCATCTTAAAGCTACTAGAACAGGTTTTAGCGCAGGTGTATGTTGCTTAGCATTTGATAATCGCTCTTTGATTTTCGCTGGAGGATTCGATTTTAACATCATAGCGTGGGATCTGGACGCAGAGATCGACCGTCCGATCTTCCAGCTTTGGGGGCACGCCGCTCCTATCATGAAGATCGTAGCCATGGGCAACATTAGCAGGGCTGCTTCTATTGACAGCATGGGTATTATACACTACTGGGACACGTCCAAGTCCAATCCCAATGACAAAGAGGCCAGGCAAATCGATCATTTCCAGTACGTCGACGACACATTTCGGTCTTTTGAAATCTTCCAAAACGTAAGCACCAACTTTCCAACTTCCCACAAAATGTTTATTGCAGCACAAGGTCGACGTCAACATGTATATAAAGTGACAGATCTCACACCCAAAGAATCCCCACCGATTGCGCGAGGAGTGCTATTCAGCTACAATCTTCTCATGATGGTTACCGTGCATGCCCACGACGTTTTGCTGTTCAGTGCAGTAAACGGAAATGAGCAGAAAAAGATGACTCGTGCCATGCTTCATTTGGAAGGGCTGGGCAATGAGATTATGTCAGCAGTTTTAGATGATCGCGAGCGAAAGCTTATTGTGGGGGAGGCCAGTGGGAACATATCCGTCTACAATATGTTGTCCGGCGTGCGTCTTAAGCGTACCGCCATCAACATTCCCTATGCTATTCGAGACATGATATACACTCCAGATAAAACCATCATCGCCTTGGCCGGACCGGGCGAGCTCTACGTCTTCAATGAGCTGCCCAACGAGGAAGGAAAGGACACAACCCTGCGATACATCCAAGCACATGAGGTCGACGTCACTTGCATGTGTTTTTCACACGCCTTGGGTCTGGTAGCAACTGCTGATTGCACAGGCTGTGTGCGTGTCTTTGATTACGAGTTTCTAAATCTAGTCATTAGCTTAGATTCCATCATCGGCACGGAAATCGGTCAAATTACATTTCTTGACAAGTATCCACTGCTGCTGATCACGGACTCCAAGAACAATTTTACGATTGTTCCCGTTGGGCCTGCATATGCTGCAACAGGTCGCAAAGTATGGCGTGTAGATAATATTGCATGCACAGATGCTGACTCGTTACTGCATCATATGAGTTGCTTGGAACCGAAACCGGAACCAGTGCTACTGTCCACCCCTGCTCCCACATCGTCAGACGTCGTTGCAGCTGGCGACGATGGATCAGACATTCTTATGGATGAATTTAATGAAAGAACAGAAACTGAGCATGCAACAAAGCAGAATGTAAGTGCAGGCATCGCTGATGTGTCGGCCGCAGGAGATGGGAAGGTCGCAGGTGTCCCCGAAACGACGACCACACCCCATGCCGATGTCATGTCCAATGGCGATACCGCAGACGATGACGAAAGCGTGGATCAGAGCGGTAACAAGCCGCTGAAATTAAAACAGATCAAAGAGTTCCTAAGCAAGCGTCGTGAAACCAAGAGCATTTGCGTGGTCGTGCAAAAGTCGAAAGCAC
>JACCDO010995564.1_pt1 | contig 10311 bp, 10 predicted proteins | sample 7446101 | NCBI WGS metagenome assembly JACCDO01 (sample SAMN15323440, study PRJNA562643) | freshwater metagenome | isolation source: river surface water | place: USA:Blue River Watershed | collected 2017-08-16
AAATGTTGTGAGCCTTGGCCACGTTTTCGGCGGTGATGCCCATGTGGTATTGGTTATAGACATCCCACAAGCCATCGACAATCATGGTGTCGACCATGTTCCAGTTGCCCATGCGTTGGCCATCGCGAGAGCCCATCAAAACGTGCGGTGAAGCGCTCATGTTTTCTTGGCCACCCGCCACCACAATTTCGCTGTCGCCCCATGCAACAGCTTGTGCAGCCAACATGACCGCTTTCAAGCCAGAACCACACACAGCATTGATAGTGAGTGCAGGCGTTTCTTTTGCAACGCCCGCCTTCATCATGGCTTGACGCGCAGGATTTTGACCCGCACCAGCAGCCAACACTTGGCCCATGATGACTTCACCGATTTGATCCATGCCAAGACCCGCGCGTGCGATGGCTTCACGAATGGCAATGCTGCCCAATTCAGGGGCCGAAACTTTGGCCAATGAACCACCAAACTTACCAACCGCCGTGCGAGCTGCCGAAACGATGACGATGTCTTCCATGATGTCTTCCTTTTTTTGAGTGAGCAATTTAAAAATTAAGCACGCGCTTTGACGTAGCGACCTGGCGCTGCTTCAATGATTTTGAATTTGGCATCTTTGCCATAGTGTTTGGGTGCTGCAATTTGTTTGCCCGCATGTTTTTTGAGCCAATCAGACCAATCAGTCCACCAACTCCCCGGCAATTCAGTGGCGCCAGCAATCCATGCATCGGCGGTATTTGGAAACTTGCCATCTTCACGCAGCCAATGGCTTCTCTTCTTGGCCTCGGGCGGATTGATGACACCTGCAATGTGGCCAGAAGCCCCCATGACAAATCGCTTCTTGCCTGGCAGATGTTGCGTTGATGCATAGGCACCACCAATCGGCACAATGTGATCTTCGCGCGAGCCGTAAATGTAGACTGGCAAATCCACTTTACTCAAGTCGATTTTTTCGCCACAAACCGTCACGGCGCCGGGCGTGACAAATTTGTTTTCTAAGTACGTGTTGCGCAAATACCAAGCGTAAAAAGGTCCGGGCAAGTTGGTGGAGTCGCTGTTCCAATAGAGCAAATCAAAAGGCGGTGGCGATTCGCCCTTGAGATAATTGCCCACCACATAGTTCCAAACTAAATCGTTGGGGCGCAAGAAACTGAAGGTCGAGGCCAAATCTTGGCCTTTCAGTAAGCCACCTTGACCCATTTGCATTTCACGGAACTTGACAAAATTTTCATCGATGAACACATCCAAAACACCTGTGTCCGTGAAGTCAATGAGCGTTGTCAGGAATGTAGCGCTGGCCACTGGTTTCTCTTTGCGGGCCGCCAATACCGCCAAAGCATTGCTCAAAATTGTCCCGCCCACACAGAAACCCAGCGCGTTGATTTGTTTTGCACCTGTGATGTCTTGCACTTGCTGAATGGCCTTGATGGCGGCGTTTTCAATGTAGTCATCCCAAGTTTTCTTGGCCATGGATTCGTCGGGGTTGCGCCAACTGACAACGAATGTGCGGTGACCTTGACTGACCGCATAACGAATGAATGAATTGTTGGGCTGCAAGTCGAGGATATAAAACTTGTTGATACAAGGGGGTACCAACAAGAATGGTTTTTCATAGACTTTGGCGGTGAGCGGCTTGTACTCGATCAATTGAAAATATTCATTTTCAAAAACGACAGCGCCTTCGGTGGTGGCGACGTTTTCACCCACCACAAACTTGCTTTCATCGGTCATGGAAACATGACCTTGTTGCATGTCATGCAGCAGATTTTGAATACCTTTGGCCAGGCTTTCGCCTTTGGTTTCAATGGCCTTTTTTTGCGCCTCCGCATTGAAAGCCAAAAAATTACTGGGGGCAGATGCTGCGACCCATTGTTCAACCGCGAATTTGATTTTGTTTTGCGTGTGCTCGTCAGCCTCGACTGCATCTGCCAAACCCATCAGAGTTTTGGCATTGAGCAAATAAGCGCCCGCCGTAAATGCTGCCATGGGGTTGCCGGTCCAAGCATCGCTTGAAAAGCGACGGTCTTTGATGTCATGCTTGGAAGCAAGACCCTGGTTCCAGAGTGCTGTGGCTTCTTCCAAGTAGGCCGCCTGCAAGTCCTTTAACTTTTGCTGAGAAAACGATAGCTGAGGGACAGCCTGGTCCTTTGGAGGCACAATGCCCCCGAGGTCCATGGTTTGGAAAGTTTGCATGGCTTGTCCCCAACTTTTGGTCAGGTTTTGCTGGAACTCTTCGGTGGCGCGTGTCCAAAATTCATTGTTTGAATTTGTCATGTGCTTCTCTCCCCTCTTTTTTAACTAATACGCATGTACATCGTCGCAATTGCTTGGATCTATGTGGCACTCATGATGAGCGTGGCCGAAGCCACCAACACCAACGGAACCGTCCTTGGAGGCATTGTGACCTTCATTCTTTACGGGATCCTTCCAACATCAATAATTATTTACATCATGGGAACACCCCAACGCAGAAGAGCCAGATTAGCACTAGAAAAGGAAGCCTCAGAGGCAAAACCGTTACAAAACAGTGACGAAACCGCACCCGATTCTGTGCCACCTAAGACGTAATCCAGATGTAAGCGGCCATCCGTCCTGCGCCGCCCAGAGAAGCTGCATCACGTCGATGTGAATGATATTGATCAGCTTGTTTGTAAGTACACCAAGGCAAGGTGCTGTCATTGCCATACAAATTTTGAAAGCCCGCCTGAAGCAAGCGGCGCCTAGCCATACCCGCCAAATCAGCCAAATATTTACCCGCCGCTGTTGGTGCAAAAAGGTCTTTATGGGAGGCTTCTAGCTGTTTATTTTCAAAGGCAGCCAATACGTCTTGGCCCACCTCAAAAGCCGTGGGTCCTATGCAGGGGCCTAACCAAGCCAAACAATCTTTCAGGTCAAAGCCCTGCAAACGTGCGGCCGATGCCAAAGTTTCAACGACGCCATGACCATTTTCTCCGGCCAAACCACGCCAGCCGGCATGCGCAGCGGCCACCCATTTCTGACTCGAATGGCAAATCAAGATGGGCAAGCAATCGGCCACCATCATGGTGCACGCCAAGCCCTTTTGGCGAGTCCAGGCAACATCGGCTTCTGTGTTGGCAGGGGTTTGCAAATCAATGCCAACACCCTGGACGCCATGAACTTGTCTCAGGTAAATGGCAGGAACCTTCATTTCTTGCGCGACCAAGGCACGATTGGTTCTGACGTTTTCGGGTTTGTCACCCACATGGTCACCCAAATTGAGACTGCGCCAAGGCGCCTCTGACACCCCGCCATGACGCGTGGTCATGAGGGCCCTCACAAAGTCTGGGGCTGGCCAATGGGGCGTGAATCCAATCAATGGTCTACTCTGCGTCGGGGCACGCTGCAGGCTGTGCTTTTTGAAAGGCTTCCAGCTTCATGCAAGCGTCAAACGCCCCCATGGTTCGAGGCAACCCCTCCAAATTCACATCAAACCGTTTGGCGTTGAATATTTGAGGCACCAAACAACAGTCGGCCAAACCGGGTGTTTCACCTGCACAAAATGTCGATTGAGGGCCCTGCGCCAATTGACGTTCAAATGCTTCTAAGCCTTCCCTGACCCAGTGGCGGTACCAAGTATTTTTTTGGTCCTCACTCACGCCCAAGGTGCCGCTCAAATACTTCAATACACGCAAATTGTTGATGGGATGAATTTCGCAAGCAATCGATTGGGCCAACGCTCTGACGCGTGCTCGGGCCAGTGGCGCTTTGGGCAACAAGGCTGGCTCTGGGTGCGTCTCATCCAAGTATTCAATGATGGCCATCGACTGGCTAAGGTGCTCGCCGTCGATGACCAAATTGGGCACCAAGTTATCTGCCGCAATGGCACTGTATTCTGGGAGCTTGTGTTGGCCCTTGGCCAGATGGACTGCGATATATTCGTAGGGCAAACCTTTCAAGTGAAGGGCTATCCGAACGCGAAATGACGCAGAAGAGCGAAAGTAGTTGTAAAGTTTCATAAGCGTAAGCATAAACTGGAAACATGTCCGAAGGTACCCCTCATCTCCCACTGACTTGGGTCGACAGTCAGAGCCCACTGCCGTCTGTGAACGCGGCCTGGGGTCCAGACTCCGATGCACCCGGCTTATTGGCCGCTGGTGCCGACTTGGGCGTGGAAAGACTGCTTGAAGCCTATTCCCATGGCATTTTTCCTTGGTTCAACCCCGATCAGCCTGTGTTGTGGTGGAGCCCCGATCCCCGCATGGTTCTCCAAACGGCACAATTTAAATTACACCGATCGCTCAGGAAAACGCTGTGGCGTTATGCCGCTCACCCTCACTTTGAATTGTGCTTTGACAAAGCCTTTGATCACGTCATAGAAGCGTGTGCCCAAAGCCCACGCGAGGGACAAAACGGTACTTGGATCGTGCCCCAAATGGTCGAGGCCTACAAGGCTTTGCACCAAGCTGGCTTCGCACACAGTGCAGAGACATGGCTAGACGGGCAACTGGTCGGTGGTCTTTACTTCGTCTGCATTGGTCAGGCTGTGTTTGGTGAGTCGATGTTCAGCACCATCAACGATGGCTCGAAAATGGCTTTGGCGGCTTTGGTGAATGTGTGCCAACAGCAAGGCATCGTTGCGATAGATTGCCAACAAAAAACATCGCACTTGGCATTGATGGGCGCCCAAGAGATGGCCCGAGAAGATTTCCTGAATTTGATTCGACCCGCGTTGGCTCTGAAACAGCTTGATTGGTCCGCCCAACAAATCAATTGGGATGCCTGGCGTTCGCAAGGTTCGGCATGACGCATCTCAAGGACTTGCCTTTCAGTACGCTGCAGTTTTATGCAACAGCGTCTTATCCCTGCAGCTACCTGGCTGACCGAGAAGCCCGCTCACAAGTGGCCACACCCAGTCACTTGATCCAAAACGACGTCTATTCGGAATTGGTAGAACGTGGTTTTAGACGCAGTGGTTTGTTCACCTACAGGCCCTACTGCGATGGCTGCAACGCATGTGTGCCACTGCGGGTTTTATGTCATGCGTTCAAACCCAACAAAAGTCAAAAGCGCGCCTACAAAAAACACCAAAACCTCATCACACGCGTGACCCGCTTAGGCTTTGAATCAGAGCATTACGATCTGTATTTGCGCTACCAAAATAGCCGCCACGCTGGAGGCGGCATGGACCAAGACAGCGTCGAGCAATACAAACAATTTTTATTGCAAAGTCGGGTCAATTCAAGGCTGGTGGAGTTTCGCGAGCCAGACGCCAACGGACAAGCAGGCGAATTGAAGATGGTCAGCATTGTCGACCTTTTGAACGATGGGCTTTCAGCGGTCTATACTTTTTACAACCCAGAAGAACACGCCAGTTACGGCACTTACGGCGTGTTATGGCAAATTCATCAAGCGCGGGAACTGGGGCTGCCCTACGTTTACATGGGCTACTGGATTGGGGCCAGCCCCAAAATGCAATACAAAGAACGCTTTGCTCCCTGCGAAAGCTTGCAAAAGGGCGAATGGAAAGCCCATGTCACCACGGTGCCCCATGTGGCTGTGCAAAGCTAATTTCATCTTGTAAAATAAAATTTCGCAGATTCTTCCCACGGAAGAACCCTTCGCTTTCAAAAAGACCAAGGTTAAGTCCCATGAGAAAAGCTGAAGCACCCATGCCCACAGCCCCCACCATTCAAGTGATTGAACGCCTGTTCTCACTGATGGATGTTTTGGCGTCTAGGGAAGAGGCCATATCGCTCAAAGAAATCAGCGAAAAAACAGGACTGCATCCCTCCACCGCACATCGAATTTTGAATGACCTCACCATCGGTCGTTTTGTGGATAGACCTGAACCTGGCAGCTACCGACTTGGCATGCGCTTGCTAGAGTTGGGCAACATGGTCAAGGCCAGACTGAACGTTCGCGATGCTGCACTTGCACCCATGCGCGATCTGCACAAACTCATCCAGCAACCCGTTAACTTGAGCATGCGCCAAGGCGATGAAATTGTTTACATAGAGCGGGCTTACAGCGAGCGCTCAGGCATGCAAGTGGTTCGTGCCATTGGCGGCCGTGCACCCTTGCACCTTACCTCGGTCGGCAAATTGTTTTTATCTGTCGACGAACCCATGAGAGTGCGCAGTTATGCAACGCGCACAGGCCTGAATGGCCACACTAAAAACAGCATCACACAACTGCCGGTTTTGGAACGCGAACTGTCCAAGGTCCGTCAGTATGGCATTGCCAGAGACAACGAAGAATTAGAGTTGGGGGTGCGGTGTATTGCAGCGGGTATTTATGACGACCAAGGCAAATTGTTGGCCGGATTGTCTATCTCAGCACCTGCAGACCGATTAGACGAGGCTTGGTTGCCAAAGCTTCAGGCAACCGCCGAGGGGATCTCTCAAGCCCTCGGCTACAAGGCTTAACCTGCGACGTTGCCCGGTGTGACTGAGGCGCTTCGTGCGTTGTTGGTTTCCACCCAGCGACGAACGCGCTCAGCGTCGGCAATTCGGCTCAATTTGCCGGCAGAATCCAAGAACACCATGATGAGCTTGCGACCAGATACTTTGGTTTGCATGACCAAGCACTGACCTGCTTCGGAGATGTAACCCGTTTTTTGCAAGCCAATGTCCCAATTGGGGCTTTTTACCAAGCGATTGGTTGTGTTGTATTGCAAGGTACGACGGCCAACAGCCACTTCTGTGCCGTGTGATGTAGAAAATTCACGCAACACGGGAACGTTGTATGCAGCGCCGACCAAAACCGCCAAATCAGAGGCACTGGATTGATTTTTGCTGGACAAACCGGTGGGTTCCACAAAGTGCGTAGAGCCCATGCCCAAACCTTGTGCGCGTTCATTCATGGCTTTCACAAAACCAGACAAGCCGCTTGGGTAGGTGCGGCCCAGTGCATGAGCAGCGCGGTTTTCGCTGGACATGAGTGCCAAGTGCAACAATTCACCACGGCTTAACACGGCGCCAACAGCCAACCTTGAAGTGCTGCCCTTTTCGGTGTCGACATCTTCTTGCGTGATGGTGATCATTTCATGTGGCGACAAATTGGCATCACTGATGACCAAGCCCGTCATGAGCTTAGTGAGTGACGCAATTGGTAAAACCGCACGGTCATTTTTTCTGAATAAAACTTCGTGGGTATCTTGGTCAATGACCAAGGCCACACTGGAGCGCAAGTCAAGGGCATCGCTGCTTTGATGCAGGCCCGCAACACGACCAAACGAGGCGCGGGGTTCTGTGGGTTTGTTCTTGGCGACTTTGCGGACTTTGTCTGTTTGTTTGACTGCAGTTTTAGGCTTGTTATTTGAAGTCTGCTGGGCAGCGGGTTTTTTGTTGGAATTGGCCTTGCGAGCGGCCTCTTTGTCATTGGCATGGCTTGCGAGGGGCACAGCAACCAACACGCACAAAGTTAGGCACTGGGTTAGAAGCCGACGTAGAAACAGGCGATTGGGTGTCGTCAAAGCGGTACTTTCAGAGGCCAAAATTCAGCAGAATTTGGCGAGTGTAATTGAAACTTGACGTAGTGTACATAAATAAAAAAAGTCGCGCAAGATCAACACCTTGCGCGACCTTCTTGAAGGCAATTTTTAACCCTCGGAAAAACCCTGCCTAGCCTTGCGCTGCAACCCTGTCAGCCTTGCTTTGCAGCTTGTTAAGGGCACTCAAGTAGGCCTTGGCTGAGGCCACAATGATGTCGGGATCTGAACCCACGCCATTGACCACCCGGCCACTGTTTTGCAAACGGACTGTGACTTCGCCCTGGCTTTCTGTTGAACCACTGATGGCATTGACGGAATAAAGCACCATTTCAGCACCACTGGCTACGATGGATTCAATGGCCTTCAAAGAGGCGTCAACTGGGCCATTGCCTTCGGACTTGCCATGCATCTCTTTGCCGGCCACCGTGAACACAACCGATGCCTCGGGACGCTCGCCAGTTTCGCTGTGCTGGGACAGAGAGACAAATGCATATTGCTCTTTGTCTTGGGTCACGCTTTCTTCGCTTACCAAAGCCAAGATGTCCTCGTCAAAGATTTCGCTTTTGCGGTCGGCAAGCTCTTTGAAGCGCGTGAATGCCGCATTCAACTCGGATTCACTCTCAAGCACCACACCCAACTCTTGCATGCGTTGTTTGAAAGCATTGCGTCCGCTCAATTTGCCCAACACAATTTTATTAGCCGACCAACCAACGTCTTCAGCACGCATGATTTCGTAGGTGTCACGCGCCTTGAGAACACCATCTTGGTGAATGCCAGAAGCGTGCGCAAAAGCATTGGCACCCACGACGGCCTTGTTGGGTTGAACCACAAAGCCTGTGGTTTGACTGACCATGCGGCTAGCGGCCACGATGTGAGAGGGATCAATGTTCATTTCTAAGCCGAAATAGTCTTTGCGCGTTTTAACCGCCATGACAATTTCTTCCAATGAACAATTGCCGGCGCGCTCTCCCAAGCCATTGATGGTGCACTCAACTTGACGTGCGCCACCCAACTTCACGCCCGCCAAACTGTTGGCCACGGCCATGCCCAAATCGTTGTGACAGTGCACTGACCAAATGGCTTTGTCAGAGTTAGGAATACGCTCGCGCAATGTTTTGATGAACTGACCATACAACTCTGGCACGGCATAGCCCACTGTGTCGGGCACGTTGATGGTGGTTGCACCTTCTGCAATAACGGCTTCAAGCACCTGGCACAAGAAATCCAAATCGCTTCGATAGCCATCTTCGGGGCTGAACTCAACATCGGCCACCAAGTTGCGTGCAAATCGAACAGATTGTTTCGCCTGCTCCAACACTTGGTCAGGCGTCATGCGAAGTTTCTTTTCCATGTGCAAAGGCGACGTGGCAATGAAGGTGTGAATCCGTCCACTGTTGGCACCCTTCAAGGCTTCGGCCGCCCTAGAAATATCGCGATCGTTGGCACGCGACAAGGAACAAACCGTGGAATCCTTGATGGCATTGGCAATGGCTTGCACAGCTTCAAAGTCGCCGTTTGAACTGGCCGCAAACCCTGCTTCGATCACATCGACACGCAATCGCTCCAATTGACGCGCGATGCGCAGCTTTTCATCACGGGTCATGGACGCCCCTGGCGACTGCTCGCCATCGCGCAATGTCGTGTCAAAAATGATCAATTTATCGGCCATGTTTTACTCCTGGTTTAGATCTTCAAAAAGCAAACTTCAAAATGAAAAAAGCCCGCTGCATTTGGCATACGGGCTTTTTGGGAAACTGAACAGCGCGCGCTATACATCCCGCCCGTTAGGCGTCAGCAGTAGTGCTAGCAAATTAGTTTTCATGCAAATACTGTATCACAACTTTTTAAAAACTTCATCAACGATGAAGGCCGCGCTCATCGGGGTCTTCTGTGGAAGTGCTGATGACGCTGGTTTGCTCACCCTTGAATCGGCGCCAGCCATACAGGGCATAACCGCTTAAGCCATACAAAACGAACAAACCAAACAAGACCATGGGAGGGTGAATGTTGACAGCAGCAATCCCCAAAGCAATGAGAACGATAACCGCAAAGGGCACGCTTTGTTTCATGCTGATGTCTTTGAAACTGTAAAAAGGCACATTGGTAACCATGGTGAGGCCAGAAAACAAGGCTACAACAAACATCGGCCAGGCCATAGAAGCCGGTGCAATTTCGGCATCGGTCATGATGGAAATAAATCCCATGACCAAGGCAGCGGCTGCCGGTGAGGGCAAGCCTTGAAAAAATCTTTTGTCAACCACCGCGGTGTTGACATTGAAACGCGCCAAACGCAAGGCAGCGCATGCGCAATAGACGAAAGCAGCAATCCAACCCCAACGGCCCAAGCCTTTGAGGGACCACTCGTAAGCAATGAGTGCAGGCGCAGCACCAAAGGAGACCATATCGGACAGCGAGTCCATTTGCTCACCAAAGGCGCTTTGCGTGTTGGTCATTCGGGCCACTCGGCCATCGAGACTGTCGAGCACCATGGCGCAAAACACTCCAATGGCCGCCATGTCGAAACGGCCGTTCATGGCCATCACGATGGCATAAAAGCCACCAAACAGGGCTGCCAACGTGAACAGATTGGGCAGGACGTAAATGCCTTTCCGGGGCTTACGTGCCTGACCCGCCTGCTCGGCGTCGTCGGGGGTTTCAGTGCCATCGTGCATGCGACAGATCTTTCAGGTTAAGTGGCCTACAAAATCAGTTGCGTGATTTGTCGACCAATTTGTTTTTGGCAATCCAAGGCATCATAGAGCGCAATTGTGCGCCTACAACTTCAATGGAGTGCTCGGCTGTCAAGCGACGACGTGCGGTCATGCTGGGGTAGTTGGTCTTGCCTTCCAGGATGAACATCTTGGCGT
>JACCDO010419357.1_pt1 | contig 10310 bp, 8 predicted proteins | sample 7446101 | NCBI WGS metagenome assembly JACCDO01 (sample SAMN15323440, study PRJNA562643) | freshwater metagenome | isolation source: river surface water | place: USA:Blue River Watershed | collected 2017-08-16
AATTATTTTTCTCAATTTTATTAATAAAATTATTTAATTCTTTAGAGTCAATTTCTTTTTCAAATTGTTCTTTAATTTCATCTGCTAATGCTTCGCGACCATGAATTTGCTTAAATGTAGTACAAAAGTTTTTAATCTTTAAAAAGTTACGTTTAAGGTCCATATTCTTTTTAATTGTTTCGTTCTCTTTCGCTAATATAGGGTTTATAGGGTTTTTATCAATATATTTAAATTCGGCAGTACCAACTAAATAATCTAATATTTCTGGTTTAGAAATCTTTGCAAACTCATCTGAATTTTTAAATGTTGTTTTAAATTCAGATTTAATAATATCAGGTATATCTGGACTAGTTTCCATTAATCTATCATATTCTTCTTTAGAAATTTTTAATAATTGATTTGCAGGAAATCTTTCAGAAGGATGTTTCGCTAATTCAATCTTTATATTTCTATAAAATTTATCCCATGCTATACTACTTACTCTATGAGATTCCATAAATTGCGATATCTTTAAAAATTGTTGTATAGTACCTATTATACCCGCTATAATATTTAAAGCACCCACTAATAATACACCTAATGTAGCATATTCAGGTGGAAATCTATCTTGTGCAAAATTACCAACACCTGTAATAGTAGATATAATAATAACAGGAATAGTATACCAAGCATATTTATGTGCATAAATTGTAAAAGAACGAGAGTGTAACCATCTATAACACATTGCCTTATCTGCCCATTCTATTAATATTTTCTCATGTTCTTCCCGCCATTCAACCTCTTTATTATTAATTGAGTCATTACTTAATTCATCTATATCATTTATATCAATATTCATTTCTTCACTCATTTTTATAATTCTATTATATTTTATTTTAACATTATAAAATAAGGAATGTCAAATAATATTAGTATTAATAATAATACGAATAATAGTATCCATGATTTAAAACAAAAGTATGCAATATTAAAAGATTTACGTTCTAATATAGTTTCTTTACAGGATAATATATGTGTTAAGATACAGAAACTTAATAATATTTATGAAGAGCTTATTAAATTTAATAAACAAACTCTATTTGTTATAGGATTAGATACATTCTATTTTCAAAAAACTCTACTTAATATAGAATATGATTCTCATAATATGTATTTTAATATGATTTCTAACCGCATTTATTGCGATTACTATAAAATGTATAAAATTATACAAAAATTTGTTAGTGATAATATTAAAGAAACTAAAATACTCGATTTATTTAAAACTTTTTCTAATTATCCAGTATATGATAACCTTAATATACATAAAGTATATGCATTTGATACTATTTCTAATATATTTAGTGATATAGTTGATATTTTAATATCTATGAGCGAATACAATAATAATCAAAATATTGTTTTAAAAAATTATAAAATTAAACAAAATTATGGTTTAAATATTAATAATTTTGTATTTACTCTTGAAAATACTGTTAATGATTTTACAAATAAATTAGATTTGTTTAATAAATATATGCATTTTTTTGTTTCAATACATCATAAATATTTTTCTAAATATTTAACACGAATTAAGCTTATGTATCTACAAATTAATAAAGATATTAAGTTTGATGATAATAATATATCTTCTAAACAAACATCTGACCGAATTATAGATGAACTATCTATTAATAATGAAATTAGTAATGATGATATAAATACTATATCTAATGATACAGATATTAACGATATAAATAAAAAAAATAAAAATAATATTAATCTTACTATTTCTAAAAACAATAGCGTTGTAAATGACAAACCTAAAAAAGAATTAAGTCAACCTAATACAATACAAGATAAATCTGTCGATAATAAACCCATTATAAGCGATAATAATAAAAAACCTAATGTAAATAACAATAAAATTAATAATATCGATAAAAATACTGTTATTAATAATGTAGTAAATAGCGATATTAAAATTATAGATAACAATAAAAATATAGTTATTAATAGTGTTGTAAATAGTGATACTAAAATTATAGATAACGATAAAAATATAGTTATTAATAATGTAGTAAATAGTGATACTAAAATTATAGATAACGATAAAAATACTGTTATTAATGATGAAGTTAATAGTGGTAATAATAATATTCAAAATAATTATGATATAATAAGTGAAAAAGAAATTATTAATGTAATTAATCCGATTATTAATGATTTAGATATAAGTCAATCAAATATAAAAGATATTATTTTAACCGATAATAGCATTAATACATATGACAATATAAGAAATGAAAATAAGACTATTGATGACAGTACAATATATGAAAATATGAATACTGATGACAGTACAATATATGAAAATATGAATACTGATGACAGTACAATATATGAAAATATGAATACTGATGATAATATAAATACTGAAATAGATTTATACAATGATGATATTAAAGATAATAAAAATGAAATGAATAATATTGAGAAAAATATAATCAATTTAATAAATGATTATCAAGAAAATAATAAAAATAATTCATCTACTGAGTTTTATAATATGGATTTAGAATTAGAAAAAAGTAAAAATAATGATGAAATAATATCAATTAGTGAAAACAATGTAAATTCAAAAATAAATATTGATGATAATAGTAGTATTAATTCGGAACCATTAATAAAAAAACCAAAAAGAAAATATACAAGAAGAAAGAATATTGCAAAATAAATATATAAAACAAAACTAGTAATAATATTTTAAATGTTTATAAATGATTTTTTAAAACAACAATCCTTAATACTAAGAGATTTTCAAAAAAAAAAATTAATAAAGTTTAAAAAAGATTCAATAAATACAGCTGTTATAATTGAACCAAGAAATCATGAATTATTAGAATCAGTATGCAGAAATGTAATGTATTATTTACCAGATGATTGGAATTTAGTAATTTGCGCATATGATAAAGAATATGTTTTTAATAATTTAAAAGATGTCGAATTTATGTTTATTCAACTAATTCATAATAATTTAAAAGCAGAAGAATATAATAAATTATTTATTAGTAAAGAATTTTGGAATGCAATACCGGGTGAGAACATTTTAATATTTCAAACAGATAGTTATCTTTGTAATAAAATAACAAATGAATATTTTGATAAGATTAAAGAATATCCATTTATAGGCGGTTTATATCAGTATCATAAAGTTGATGAAAAAAGAATAGAAGAATTTTTAAAAAGACAGAATATAAAAATTGAATCAAAAGATAATATTATAGTAGGCGATACATCAAATATTTATAATAAAGAATTAGAATTATGTAATAGTATAAATTGTTTATATTCAATTAATGGTGGGTTTAGTTTTAGAAAAAAATCAGCAATGTTAGATTGTATTAATAATGTCAATATACCAAAAATAATTAAAGAAAGAAATGAAAAAAATTTAAACAATGAATATTTTGTAAAAACACAAATAATAGGTGAAGATGTTTTTTTTCAAAACGCATTGGATATATTAGGTTATAAATTACCCTCAAAAGAAACATGTTTAGAATTTTGTACAAATTTACCTTATAATAATCATTATACATTAACATCTTATGCAGTGCATGGATTTAATAAATATTATAATGATATCGGACGTGTTTTTATAATGAGACCTTCATTAGAACAATTATATAGAGATATTAAAAATATTTTATAAATCTATATTATAAAATGTTAGATTTAGCAAAAAATTTATTTGATTTATTAAATCCTAAATTTTTAATTGAAAATGTCTATTTATTTAGTGTATTATCCTTATTTTTAATTGTTTATGGTCCTAGATTACATCCTGTTTTACCATCAACTTTAAGAAGTTTATTTGATAATGCTATGTTTAGAGCATTAGTTTTATTTTTAATTGCATATATTGCTCATAGAGATTTTGCAGCTGCTTTAACTATTTCTATTGTTTTTATGGTAACAATGAATATTTTACATTCTACAAATGTTTTAGAATCTATTGCTACTAAATTACATATGGAAAATTTCGAATCATATGGCCCAGCTGTTGCAAATTGTACTACTTATAAACAAGAGGATAGACAAAAATTAGGTACATCTTTTTATCCATTAAATACTAGTGATGTCGAAGTATCCGGTAATAAAGAACATGAATTTGCTGAAAATTTAAAGAATTAAATTTATTATAAAATTAAGTTTATTATAAATTTGATTTAAATTATTAATTTATTAATTTATATAACAAAAAATGTCTAATAAAACAAAGTATGGTCAATATTTTACAACTAATAGTGAATTAAAAGATGTAGTATTTAGTTATATTTTAAATAATCCACAAACTATATTGGAACCATCTATTGGGCAAGGTGATTTAGTTACATATATTAAATCTAAAATACCTAATACCAATTTTGATATGTATGAAATAGATGATACAATTCAATTATTAGATAATATCGATAAAAATGACGTAATATATACTGATTTTTTACTGAATAATTTTAATAATAAAAAATATGATACTATAATTGGTAATCCACCATATGTTAGAACGACAAAAGGTAATTTATATATAGATTTTATAGATAAATGTGTTAATTTACTTAAAAATGATGGCGAATTAATATTCATAGTACCATCCGATTTATTTAAACTGACTTCTGCATCTAAATTATTAAAAAAAATGTTACTAATTGGTACATTTACGGATATATATCATCCACATAATGATAAATTATTTAAGGATGCAACAATTGATATTATTGTTTTTAGATATTGTAAAAATGAATTTTTACCTAAAATATGTAACTATAATAACGAAATAAAAAATATTATAAATTCGGATGGTATGATTACTTTTTCAAATGATGAAACTACAAATAATAAATTATTAAGTGATATATTTGATATATATGTTGGTTTAGTATCCGGCAAAGATGAAGTTTATAAAAACGAATTAATTGGAAATATATCAGTATTAACTGGTGAAAATAAAATAGAAAAATTTATATTTATAGATAAATATCCATCAAATAATGTAGATATTGATAATTACCTAATTAATTTTAAATCTGAATTAAAACAACGTAAAATACGTAAGTTTAATGATAATAATTGGTATGAATGGGGTGCTCCTAGAAATATCGAAAAAATAAGAGATAATATCGGAAAAGATTGTATTTATATGTATAATTTGACAAGAAAGAATAAAATAGCATTTATTGATAAAGTTAATTATTTCGGTGGTTCTTTAATTATATTAATACCAAAATATCAGATTGATTTAAAATTAATTATAGACTATCTAAATAGTGATATTTTTAAAAATAATTTTATATTCTCAGGTAGATTTAAAATAGGTCATAGACAAATATCGAATACATTTATTCCAGAAGATAAAATAAAAATAAATTAAATATTAATTAAACTTAATTACGTACTTTTAATATAACTTTTCTTTTAGGTTTATCTAAAGTACTAGTTATAACAATTGGTTCGGAAGACTTTTTCGGAACATTTGTAAAAAAGTTTAATATATTTAATTTAACTTTTGTAGGTGCTTTGTTTTTTTGAGTCTTAACAGGTTTTTCAATATGTTCAATATTGAATTCACGAATAGATTTCATAAAATTTTCACGCCATGATGGTTTAGGTTGTTGAAGACATTCAATAAACATTTTAACTTTAGATTTAATATTACTATAATTAAATGTTCTATTCTTTTCCCAACATACTTGAAATGGTAAATTATTATTATTTGGAGTTAATTCACTCAATCCTAAAACACTATTAACGATTACATCAGTTGCTTTTTTTTTATTTACAACAATAAAGTAGTAATCTTTTTTATGTTTATTATTTAGATTATTTGAGTTTAATTTTTCCATTAATAACTTAGACATATTTCCATTATTATGGTTTAATTTTAAATCTAATAATTCATCGGTATATGCTTGAACACACATAGCCATATTTCCAGTATTATCTGAAGACTTTAAAGTAGTAGATTTAATATTTACAGGAATCCACCCATAAGTATAATCATTAAGTAAGATATCATACCATTTACGTTTTTTAGGTATTTTAACACGTGTTTTTAACTCACGTTTAAGTAAATTTTTAATAATATCCTCATCAAAACAACTATTGATACGTCCATCATCTAAACTATTACAACAAGTTATATTGTTTTCAATTATAATTTGTTGTGCTAGGTATATAACATTAGGTAATTTATGGAGTTTATTAGTACGAATACTTCTAAACCACCTCTGAATCTTTATAGCAGAATCAGTTTTTGATTGATTATCTAAGCTTAATTTACTAACTTTAGTAGTTAATGATTGCATTTTTTAAATTGTAATAATCTAATTTTAGAAAGGCTAGTTTATCAATTTTTTTTTAAATAAATAATTTTTATATTCTATAAAAGGCTTAAGTTTTATTTTTATTAAATATAATTTAAAAAGTAAATAATTTATAAGTTGGATTCTAAGAATGTTTTTAATGAATCAGCACTTGGACCACCTTCATAATGAATATCTTTACCACCACTAGTTAAAACAATAGTTGGATAACCTTGAACATTGAATTTTTTAGCTAATTCTTCACCAGAACTAGATTTTTCAGGATTAACTTTAACTAATTTAACAGGTTTATTTTTAATACTTAATTCTTTTTCTTCAGTATCATGGTCATCTTCTGGTAATTCCATTAATTTATTAAATTCTGGAACCATTTTTTTACAATGACCACACCAATCAACATGGAAAATACGTAATGTATTTGTACCATCATCAAAACCTTCAACTGATGGAGTTTCAGTTTGTTGAACAGGAGCAGTAGGTTTAGTTAAAACGTATTTCTTAATAACAAAAAAACCAACAGCAGCAACGACAGCAGCAATAATTAATAATTTAAAGTTATTTTTAACAAAATTGACAATACCTTGTACGGAAGATTTAATAACAGAAGTTGATTCAGAAACACTTGCAGATGAATTCATTTATATAATATTATAAAGATTAAAAAAAACGAAAAAAAACTTAATTAAGTAATTTTTTATAAAAATTATAAATATTACTTTGTTTATAATTATAAATTTTTGATAATTCATCTTCTTTATCTAATAATTCTTTTAAATTTAAAATAACTTGGTCATTATTACTAGTTTGTATAGTAATATAATATTTCTTATTCTTAAGAATAGGTTTTTTAATAGCACTTCTAAATTCTTCAAGAGTTCTTACTTTAATACCATTAATTGATTCTACTAAAGATTGTGGTTGAATAGAATCGTACTCACCAATCTTTGAATTAGGAAAAATATGGGTAATAACTAATTGAGGTTTAAATATTTCTTTATTATCAATTAAATAAACTAAATTTGAAAATTCATCCATTAAAAGATGATTTATAGTTAAATTCATTACTATAATGCCGGCAAAAACTTCATAATCAATTTTACTTATATTAGGGAACAATTTAATAACTGGATATATTTCATCTTGAGATTTTAAATTAAATACAATTTTTTTTTCTTTATTATCTTTAATCGAAAATATATTCATGCTTACTTCTTTATTCGGAGGACATCTAGATACTAAAATATCAAAACTAACTTTACTAGTATTATCCCATGGAGATACTGCTTCTCCAAAAAAGTCTAATTTATATGTATTATAACCATCATTAAAAGAACAAATTAAATCACCAACTTCTACAAAACCAAATAATGGTGATTTATCAAGTACTTTTTTTATTATAATACCTTGATTACATTTTCCAGTAATATTATACATATCAGTATAATTATCAGTACCATTAATCATATATAAACCAGTAACATTTTTATATAAGATTTGTTTGCGACCTTTTTGCATAGTATGTAAATTTGTTTTAACTAAACTTATAGGTACTAATAAACTTTGTGATTCAGTACTATCTATTACAGCAGAGGTAATACCAATAACATCATTATTTTTATTTAATACTGGACCACCAGAATTACCAGGATTCACTGGAGTATCGGTTTGAATAAAGAAATCTCTTTTACCAGAAATTGTACCAGATGTAATAATCGGATAATCTGAATTAGAAGGATAACCAATAGCATAAACTTCTTCTCTAATTGGTAATTTATCAGAGTTACCTAAAGTAAGCCAATGTTTATTTTGAAAATTAATAATTTTAATAATACCAATATCAAAATCAGGATAAACACAAATAATTTCAGCTTTAAAGTTCTTTTGTCCATATTCCGGTAATCTAATCCATAAATCAATTACATTACTTAATACGTGAGCAGCTGTTAAAATATATCCTTTACTATTAAAAAAGAAACCAGCCCCTATTGTTTGATTTTGTTGAATAATATTCATAGGAATTTTAAAATCAAATTCAATATTAGTTGTAATAATTTTAACAATTGAATTATAAATATTCTTTTGTTCAATATTCTTATGTTTAGTCATCTATTTACTTTACTATAATAATAGAATAAAATAGTAAAATAAAATATTTCTACTTATACATATTTTTTATTAAGATGATTTTGGAACATCAATATTATATGTATTTACTGTATTAACAAATGCAGTACTTGAACTACTTCTAAATGTTGGAACTGTAGTATTTAATTCATTAATATAAGATTCTGTACGACTTTGTACTTTTAATGTACTACGTAATTCTCTGGTACGAGTATTAAATTTTGTATTAGGTGAAAAAATACCATCTTTTGCTGAAGAATTAATTGCATCTTCAATATTGGTTGATTCTGTACGCAATATTTCAGCTTCTTTTTTTGAAAATGCACCAGATTCAATCTTGTCATTTAATTCTTTTTGTTGTTGTCGTAATAATTTTAAATCTTCTGCTGCGTCCGCTGCTCTCATACAAATAGTAACCATATAATGATTAAAACTTTGTAATTCATTTAATGGAAAATAATAACCTTTAGTAGTGTTAGAAATATGATTATAAAATGGAATTGCATGAGTATTAGATTCTGGATTAGCATGACAGCTAAATACAGTAATATTATTATTTAATAATCTCATTGTTTCTTGTCTCCAGTCAATATGCAATTTAGATTGAAATCCATTATAAATAATAGGCATTTCATAACCTTTTTCATGTGGTTCTTCATCACCTATAACAACTAAAACGCGTACATCACTTTTCCAATTCATTTCATTCGCTTGTTGTAAAACAAATTCATAACATTCAGCTGCATCGCCACCTCCAGTATCAGGTCCAGATTTAATAAATTTCTTAATTTTATCAATATCACGATTTAAATCCATTTTCCAAAAGAATCCATCTTTATCGCAATAATCACCATGTACAATAATACCTATACGTATTCCTTCAATTTCTTTAAATAATCGGTCGACTGTTTCAACTAAATTATTACGTACAGAACGAATAACATTACGCATACTACCAGTAGTATCAAAACTAAAAACAACATCACATAAAAATGGCTCTTTTTGTTCGCATCCTGATATATCGTAATTATTTATAGGTTCTTTATTATTTAAAATAGAACGATTATTTTTATAGCTAGTACCAAATCCAAAATGATGTGGTGTTCTAATAGCTTCTATATAATCATCTGGTTTTTTAAAAACTTTACGGTCAATACGTTTAGGGGTACGAACAAAAATATTATCATTAATATCTGGTATATCTTCAGATGGATATCTATTAAAACCAAAACCATCAAAGTTAATTATACCAAATTTATTAGAAGATAAATCAATAATATTATTAGAAGAATCCATTAATAATATTATTAAGTCTATTATTTTTAAATAAAAAAAAAGTTTAAAATATATTATTTATAACATATCTTTAATTGTTTCAGGTAATGGTTCAATAATAGTTTTATAAAATTCTTGAATTCTTTCAAGTTGTCCGAATTCTTTATCAGTTACAAAATTAATTGCAATACCTTTTCTACCATAACGACCACTACGACCGATACGATGAACATAAGTTTCACAAAATTTAGGAATATCATAATTGATAACAATTGATACTTGTTGAACATCAATACCTCTAGCAATAACATCAGTTGCGATTAAAACACGACTTTTACCATTTCTAAAACTATGCATAATTTTATCACGTTCTAATTGAGTCATTTCACCATGAATACAAGAAACAACGAAATTAACTTCTTCAAGTTTTTCTTTAAGAAATTCAGCTTTTTTAATAGAATTAACAAATATAATTGTTTGACTAATTTGTAATCTATCATATAAATCATATAAAGTTTCTAATTTCCATGTTTCATTTTCAATAAC
>JACCDO010038484.1_pt1 | contig 10309 bp, 11 predicted proteins | sample 7446101 | NCBI WGS metagenome assembly JACCDO01 (sample SAMN15323440, study PRJNA562643) | freshwater metagenome | isolation source: river surface water | place: USA:Blue River Watershed | collected 2017-08-16
ACCCTTATCCTCAGTGATGACTCCTTCTGCGTCGCACTTGCAGAATATGTATAACCCAGGTACACAAGTAATACTACAACAGAGATAGATAATACAGAACCTAATGGATTAGATTTTGCCATTCCTAAATTAGCCCAGGAATATATTTAGGTCCATCATAACGGTACATTTTTGTCTTACCTGGTTTATTCATAACTTCAACTTTAACTTCATCGCCTGATAGGATTTCATTACAACCAACATCATCCATACAATCACGTTTCTGGAAACGCACAGGAATTGGTACAGGATTATATGTATCTGTACGTGTATAATAGTTCCATCTATCCCCACCTCCTCCAGCAGTTCTACGACCGTATAATGGTAAAATCTTATCATCGACATTTACAACACCCACTGATTGGAATGATTCAGGTAGACCCTGTGTCGGAATGTTAATTGGTATTGACGCAATCCCACCTCTTGGTGGAAATTCAGGAGGCGCCATCCAATCCCTTAATGGTTGTGGAGCCATATCATATCGTGAATCACCGCCCTTAATTGGAATAACTGTTGTTTGCGGAGCGGATTGTTTTGGCATTACAATTACAGGTGCCTGAGGTCTTAAGAAGAAAACTGCGTAAAGGAAAAACAATAGCGCAACTACTAAAATTACAGTAATAGTTGTACCTAGACCTCCTGAAATACAGAAGACCCCTGGAGGGCACTTACTTCTACGTCCTGACTTAGCCATTCTTACTTTAAGAAGTGATATTATGATAGATTATTTGCTGAAATAGATTCTGCTGTGGCTGTATTACAACATCCTTTGCGTCCCCAGCCAGGTCCATATCCGGGTTCATAACCAAACCACGGGCGCATATCAGCAAAAGGTTCCATACTAGATTTACAAGTCCAAAAGAATACTGCTATTCCCAAAAGGATTAATGCTCCAAGAATAAATTTAGTCATTTCTCTATTTAACGCACTTTATATTTTCTTTAACACTTTTAGAAATGGATTCTACTGCTGTTTTCTTAGGCCTCTTAATTATTGTATTACTTGCTGTAGTAATTTATTTACTATTCAACCCTACATATGAGATTATACCAGGTAGACGTCATCATTATAGACCACACCCTGTAATGCCACAATTTGGACCCTATTGGGCTCACGGAGGTCAAGCTAATACTGGACTTTTATACTAGACTAACTTAATACACTTTCTTATAGAAATTTAATTAAATTAGTTAAAGTAGTATTGAGGATAAACTGAAGTATTTTCAAATTGATTATCATTTATACAGCGACAATCGCCAGTTCCTGAGTAAATACATCGATGAAATCCGCGATTCAACCCAGCCCCTTGAGCCCACCAAGGCCCAATACCTGTTCCGTAATCTAAATCCCATACAGTAAATCCCTCCTTTTTAGAATTATAAACACTTAATATTATTAATAAAATAAATAATAATATTGAGTATACTAAGTACTTCATATTAATTTATGGTGTGATTATTTATAATTTGAACACACCGCCACTATTACCAAACATTCCTGAGAAGGTTTGTAGTAGTTCCTTGCCATCCTGTAATACAGGGCTCATTTCCTTGAGTGTCCTCATTAAGTTCTTTTGGACTTCGAGTAACTGCTTAGTATCAGTTGTCATTGCGTTGATTTGTTCAGGTTTGAAAGATTCCATAGCTTTCATCAAGGTTGAACCAGGGTCGAGTTTGGCTCCTTCCATATTTTCAGAAGGCATCTTTCCAACTTTGAATAATCCATTTGTAGCAGATTGAAATTCCTCTGAAGCAATTTCTTGGTTAGATTTCTTCTTAGCACCCTCGACGGCACTAGTAACTTTTTCAACATCTACAGGGTCAACTTCATTACCACGTTTGGCAGGAGCAGAGGAGCTTTCTGAGCTTTCACCCTCTTTTGGGACCTGAGGCTGGACATCTTGAAATCCCTCAACAGCTGGGTCATAAACACCAGCAGGTTCTAGACGTGGGTCTTGTAGATTTTGAGGAACTTGATGATATACATCCTTCATTTTATTAACGCGATTAAGAATTGTTTGAGCATTGTCCTGATTTTGGAAAGGCTCGAACTTTCTTAATAGCCCCTTAAGATAATAAATGTAAAATAATGAAAAGATTACTGCCACTGCTGTAATAAGTTCAAATTGTCCCATAAATGCTGCCGCAATCAATGTTACAGATGAACATAATAATAATCCAGTTAGGCCTGAATATACAAGGGTATATACAGCAGTTATAACCAAAATAACCAGCGAGATATTATATGTGAGGTCGTTAAACTTCATTTCTCTAAAGCTTAGAAGGAAAGAAAATCAATTAAACTGCCATTAATGGCACTAATACTTTCTGAATAAACCAAAATAGGAAACCACCAACTAATGCCTTAACAACTAGTCCTGCCGTAGTTAAATCACCACCAATTCTAAGAAGTGATGGCAAGTAATGACCAATTAGTACATTTACGATTGGTAAACTTACAATAAAAACAATAATAGCAACGAGTAAAGGCTGTTTAATTTGGGAAATAATATCTGAGTACATATTGCCTTTGACTGTTTCTATTAAGGTGGGTTGTTGTACTTGGGCTGGTGGTGGCACATTAGCAAATTGAGAGCCGCCGCCAAATTGAGGTGAATGCATAAGATGAGCAAAGTCAGCTGGTGTCGGATAATCCTTTCCAATCATATGTGCTGTGGCTGTACCAGGGTCCATTGCCATTGGATAAGTTGAATTTGGATTAGGTGAATTAATAACTCTTCCATTACCGGATGGCGGTGGTGGAGCATTCATAACAGGGTTAGATTGACTGGGAATATTCATATCAGCTAGTATTTTATTAACAAGGTCATCATCTTTGTTGCTAAAGACCGGAGGTTTAGAATCCAAATCGCTTAACAATGTGCCAGCTTGTGCCATTTCTTTGAAAAAGTGAGAAATGGTTTATTAGAAACTATTCACAGCGTTTAATTGGCGTCCCGCGTCTAGAAAATTGGTCGCGGAATGGTTCGTAATTTGTTACAGCTGAACATTCTCGGAAAGCTTCTATTGTCCCCGAGGCAGGACATTCAACCACTTCTGATTTAAATTCAAAACATTTACCCCCTCCCATCCTATAAACATATTTATCAAAGTCCTGTTCTGATGGTGGTTTTGATACATCACATTCAGGGCCATTACATAATGGTCTAAAAATACATACTAACCCAATACCTAGTACAAAACTAAAAAATACATTAAATCTTTCATCATTTAGAAAATTAAGTACACCCATTCTCCTGTTTTAACATAATTATATTTTCTAAGCTAGATATAAATATGTTAAAGCACATCAGAATAGTACCACTTGCCATAGGTTTAGTAATTGGTTTTATTGTAGTATTTTGTATAAAACCAACCAAAAATATTGTTCATAAATATCCAACTCCTGAAACTGCTGGAAAATTAACATACAAGGATAAAAATGGTGTTTGCTATAAATACACTGCTAAACAACTTGATTGTGATAAAAATGAGGCTAGATTAAAAGACTTCCCCATAACTAAATAATTATTCTTCTACTAATTCCTCCTGTTCAGAAGCTACAGCCTCTGCTGGTATAGACGCAGCCACTGCGGGTTTAGGACGTCTTCTCACTGGCCTTGGAACCGCTGCTGCCGTTTCATCAACTGTACCAGGTGCTGCTCCTACTTCTTCAACTACGGGTTGAACTGCTAAACTAGGTTTCTTTCTTCGTGGTACAGGTTGAGGAGCAACAGCCGCTGCTTGTGCTGCTGCCATTTCGCGGTCAGTTTTCAGTTTTTCACGAATATCCATCAATGCCTTACCCAATAGATTCTGACCTGTCCAGTTAATTGGATTCTTTGATTGTACATTATCTAATGATATTCCAATACCAATTAGAGTATCATCTGGTACATATGCGCCTAACATAGCAGTCTTAGTTTCGAGCAATCTTGCCGACAATTCTGGATATTGATTAAATTTAGCAATGTTCACATCATATAATAATTGCTTTGTAGTATCATTCCATTTTGTCTCATTTGCATCAGCATCTCCTGGAACATTATCTAATCTGTACACGACCTCATCAGGAGTGTCTGCCAACATAATTCTCTGTAGGCCCTCTTGGTCATTAAAGGCTTTTGCTAATTCGGCGGCTATTGCTTGATGAGCAGAATTGTACATAGTACCATTAAATTCAAGTTCAACAGTCCATTTAAGAGATAAGAAACCATAATCGTTTGTTTCAGGGTCTTGAAAGAGAATAACAACTGGCACTGATGCGGCGTCTGCTGCGGCCTTGAGTTCTGCTACACTTACTAATGGTTTAGCAGCAACTTTACCAATTCTAACATATTGTTCTTGTAGTGTAAAAGGTCTCTCTTTCAAAAAGAAAAAGGGATATGGAAATTTTCTTTTTTCATAGGATTTATCAAACTCAACTTTATTAATTGGAATTCCATCATCTAGTTCAATATACTGTAAAGGAAATCGAATAGCTTGAAGTTTAATATCAGCTTCTTTAACTTTACGATTAATTCTTAAAACTTCAGAATCAGGTATTTCAGGATTTGAGAGAGCAGCACGTAATTCTCTTCTAGCATCTTCAAATTCCTTATTGGCAACGGCTATGGCTTCTAGTCGTTTTTGTTCCATTTCATCGAATTCTTCAAATGTTGGTGGACGATAATCAGGAAGTGGAATAGTTTTAGTGACAGAGCCCTCTTTATTTAACTCAACAAGGTTGCCATCTTCATCATAAGTATATAAGTCAGGCTTTTTGACTCGAGCTTTGTAAAACTTCTTTAATTCCTCGGCTGACATTTCTCTACTTTACATATTTAATTTGGCAAAACTTAAAATCCCTTGCGAAACATTTTGTGTATTTAATTCTATAATTTATTAGTAATGTCTAATCCGGATATAAAAGTTCCAACAACTGATTCGCTTACAGTTGCGTTTCCTGTCGCAATCCTTTTCTTTTTAATTACCTTAACCATCTTTCAATTTAGAGAATCATTACAGCCTTTTAAATACATACTTTGGATAAGTTTTCCGATTATAACTGTAATTATTGTCGCTGCTACAAATGCTATAACACAGTATGTAACCTGTAAGGCGGTTAATATGGGAAAAGCGTTATTAGGAGCATTACCATCAGTTGGTACAGTATTACTTGGCTTAGGAATTAGTTCAATTTCATACTGCCGTATTCCTGTTGCTTCAGTATTCGCACCTCTTATGATTGGTCAAACAATCGATGTTACAAAAGATAAAAATACAGTAAATATCAATTCTTTAAAGAATAGCAACCCTAAAGAATGTTGTATACCAAAATTATCACTCGAATCCATTGAAAGTAAATATCCACTAGTTGAAGGTATTTCTTACGGATTCTATATTTTATTCTCAATTCTATTTGGTGTAGTTATTGGAACTGGAATGTCCACTATTTGTTAATTATTCGGCTTCTCCAGAATTATAAACTAGATTTGGGGCTTCTGGGCCTAGATAGATATATTTAGGAACACCTCGTTTCACCGTTTCATTTACATCAAGAATATAATATCCTGGTTTCATATCATTTGAAGAAGTTGGGCGCTTTCTTGACATATTGTCAGATAGAACAGGTGACATTGCCTTCATTGAGACATTCTCGGGCTCTATAGAATTATTCTGGACTGGAACATCTATGTTATTAGATACTCCACCAATTCCTGTAGCACTCGCAATTACTAGTACAATTATATAGGAAAGTATTGCCCAAGAGATTGCGAATAGCCAAAAAGGCATCCAAGTATATTTATGTTTGCTGCGCCCTAGACCAAATTCTTTCCAGCTTCCATCCTTAGCAAACATTAATTCAGGTTTTAAAATCAAAACTACTGAAATACCAATAAGGTACAATAAACCTGCGTAGATAAGAAGCGTCATTCCTTATTTTTCCTAATGAAAAAATCATTGACATAAATCGTCATTTATTCATAATCATCATCCCCGTGCTGGTTGTGGTCATACCCACCTTCAGCTTCAAACTCAGCATCGCCGAACACTGGAAACCCAAATTCATCAACTTGACGACCCTCCAACGCTTCCATCTGGTCTGGTCCAAGGCCCGGAAAATCAATTATTCCAGCTGCTTCTCTCTTTTGACGCTCAAGGTCATAGTAGTCCTTATCATAGGCATAAATCAATTTCGTACCACCTACTGCCCACTTACCAATACCTAAACGCTTATTCATCAATTCTACCGCACGCTCCTCATCCGTTAATTTATCAAACTCTTGAACTACATTTACACGCTCCTTTTCATTTCTTATCGCAATTAACTCCTTAATCTGTTGGTCATTAAATGACAATTTCTCTCGTTTATACTTATTCAAAGTAAGAGCCAGAAGTTCCAATAGGAATCGCATTGATGGGTCACCAATTGAGCGTACTGGGCTTTTAATTTCTGTGCCTGCTGGAATCTCTGCTGGATTTATCATTGAAGCCAGAGGACCATACAACATCGCTCTTTGAATATATACCAATGATTTGTCACGACCTGGTACTACAATAGGACGAATCTTGTTCTTGAAATTTAATAACTGACTCATTTGCTCAACAAAATACTTCAACTTTGAACGTGCCAAACTTAATGATTCCTTCTTAATATCTCCCTCCTTTGCCTTGATAATCTGTAAATCACCCTGTAGAATTGGCATTATATCCTTACCCACGTGGTCTTCACTTAATGCCTTCTTTAATTCAATTGGAATAAACAAAGAACCATCTGTAAATTGTGTTAATAATCTTTCATATGGTGTTATGAAATATGTCTGTATAACTTGGAAGAAGTTCATCCAAGATAATTTCACAATCTCTTCAAGTAGCCCTTGATATGTTGTATCAGTTAGTCTCTCTTGAATAATTCTTTCAGAACCAGATGTTGCTTCTGATATTGGGCCAGCAGCCAAGGCGACATCACCTCTATCGGCATCTGGTGGCAGTGTTAAAAATCCATCTGTTGTTTGTTGAATAATTTCACCCCATCCAGGAAGTGGCGGTGGTGCGACATCACCAAATTGATTCATAATCTCTCTTACTGAATTTTGTTCCGCAATCTTTACAGGTTCTACATTATTTACACGATGGATTGTATCAAGAAGCTTTGTAAATTCTTCAGTTCCTGTATCTACTTTCTGTGAAGCCAACGCAGATTTGCCCTCAGTATCAGTATCCATAACCGCAGGATTTGTTTCAAAATCAAAACCACACCAGGTACAGATATTTGTTAATCCAGGCTCGTGAGGATATCCAACTCTAGGACCCTGGAAACAACACTTCAAGAAAATTCTGTAATATAATTCACTATCAGGCTCAGCTACATCCTCTGCCGCCGCTCTTGGTACAAACTCAGTAACTAACATTTGCCCTTGTTGATTTGGCACAAGTGTTCTCTTACCAAGTGGAGGCAAGTCAGTAGCACTCTTCCAGAAATTACCAGGAGATTCGATGTTAGTTAAACAGCAGGTAGTTTCACTGAGTGGCGAGCCGCGTACAAGTGATGCGGTCTTCTTAGCTAAGATATGTGCTTGACGAATCCAAAGCTTGGCGAGGGCAAGCCGACCTTTATTGCCCATATTTGCCGCAATTTCAGGAGTAATTACATCCTTGGCTGCCTCTTCAGGTGTAATAGTAATTTGCTCTGGTAAAAATGTAGGAGGAATTATATCTTTTGGAATTCCTAAATCAACACTACTTTCTTTTAATTTCTCAAGATATTTTCTCTTTTCGGCCAGTTGTGCTTGAATCATATCATCGCCAATAACTTCCTTAAGAATATTTTCCATATAAATCAAAATACCTTGACGGCGTTTGTTTTCATCAGCAATCTTATGAAATCCAGTTTGATTCCAAGGAGCTTCATTTCTGCGAATAGAATCAACTGCGCAGGCTACATATTCTAGACCTTGCTTTTGTGTAGGCTCTCCATCGAGTGGATATCCATCAAAACCAGGAGACTTACAGAACTTTAGAGCGTGTCTTACAGAATATGATGGAATCTTTGTTTGGATTTCTAATAATAAGAAAAGAGCAGAAGCAGTAATAATATTTCTTGCGGCCGCTACATCATAATCAGGCATTGTTGGGCGTTTCTCCTTTTTCTTGCCATAATCTTCACGATTAGGGAATCTATTTATCCACGCAATTGTTCTATCAATTGTATGTCTAAATCCTGATTGTTCCATATTTACACCCAAGCGGGTTGAGATTTCACGAATAATATTATATACTTTAGTTTCATCTTCATTAAGATTGAGTTCCTTCTTTTCAGATGGTTCAATTGGAACACTGACAAGAATATCAAGTCTCTCTTTAAGGATTTCATCTTCATCTTCCAATACAGCGCGCCCTGATTTAGGATTTCCATTATCATCAAATTCCAGACTATTGTCAAAATCTAAATCACGAATTGGCTGACCACAATTTCTACAAATATATTTACCTTGGAATGAGCCACCAGAGAATTTAAGAATAATTTCTTTCTCAATAATTGACTTTTCAGCTGGATTTAGATATGCTTGAATTTGTAGACGTTCGTGTAGACATAATAGGTGTTCCTTACAAATATTACAATCAATCCAGTTTCCATCACGAGTTCCTTGATATTTCTTAAAAAATTCAGTCATCTTTTGGAAACGCTCACCATCATCAAAAATCTTTCTAACAGATACTAAATCTGCCACGTGCTTACAAGTATTCTTCTTTGGTTTATCACCCGCATTTAACTGATTATATTTAAGAAGATTGGCCACTTTCAAACTTTGTAGGTACATAGCATTATTAGCATCAAGAAGAGCTTTAGCAATTAATACTGAATTTCCTCCAGCAGCGACTTGGAAGTAATCTTGGTGCTTCTTCATTAAATATGCTACTTTACCAATGTCTGAATCAGCGAGCGCTGGATTAATGCGAGCATATTCTTGAAGGTCTTCAACGAGTGTAGGTTGAGATAGAATATCTTCAAGAATTTTAGGGTTTTCTAAGAAGGGGTTTTGCTCAGGAACTTTAGAGGATTCAGCATCGACTATTTCTCTTAGCTTCGCAATTGTGGATAGAAGCTGATTTTGGTATAACTCAATCTTACCCAAAAGTACTTCAACAATCTTAGGTGATAGTTCTAAGTTCTCCATACCATATTGCTCAAGTGTGGCAAAGGTGTCTCCTAGACCCAGAGCAGGAACGGATATTCCTTCGATGTAATCTGGGAGTGGGATATTACCAAGAGTACTTCCCTCAACATCAAGTAATAGTAAATCATTTGAGGTTCCTACTTCTTTAGGTTCTCCAACAGATTCAAGGATAGTTCTCATAGTTCTCTTTTCCATTAAGCTGCGACCGCTGTCAATAGCAAGACTAGTTGAACGAGTTGTACCAATATTACTAGCAGTCTTTACAGGGAAGATTAAATATGAATTCATTGTCGCAGCTTCTTCGGGTAAGAGAACTTGTTTGCGTCTGTCCACACCCTTGCGATAGGTAGTAGAAAGAGCACGTTCAATGCCAAAAGGTATTTCAGAAAATACAGGTGGTTCCTTTTGGTCGTGACTGGCCAAATAACCAGGTACTGTATCTAGGAAAACGGTTTCACCTTGAATATCAGTAAATTCAGGAGGATTAGTTCTAAAGAATTCTGAGTCAGAGAGGGCCTTCCAAAGGGGTTCGGCTTGGGTTTCAGATGAGAAAGGTGATAAATACTTTTTAAGGAAAGTTTGTTCATCAGCCCATTCGCGAACAATTTGGCCACCAGGAGCACCAGCCATTGCCGCGCTGACCAATGAACTCTTCTTTTCAACCATTTGGTCCAACTCCCTCGCAAAATTCTCAAAATATACACCATCCGCCGCCTCTTTAGTTTCTTCAAGTTCATCCATTTCATTTACACTATATTCCTTCTTAGTTACATCAAGTACAGGTCGGCCAAGTGGAATAGGTACTTTTTTAATTAATTCAGCAAGTGTGGCGGCTGAAACTTCTTTTGGTCCCCGTATTGAGCCGTCGTCGTTATAGGCAACGGTGGCCTGTTTAAGGTTGAAGAGAGTCTCGACCAAGACTCGTACTGCGCGTATTGACTTCGCATCTTTCTGTAAAATCGGATCAAGGCTACTGATAAAATCATTGAGGGCATCTACCTTTTGTAAATTGTCAGGAATTCTTTGTTCGTAGGCAGCCGCTTCACGGAAAACCTTTGGACGTACAATTTCAATAAATCCAACCACTTCAACCTCATCTTCCTCCTCCTC
>JACCDO011025736.1_pt1 | contig 10308 bp, 5 predicted proteins | sample 7446101 | NCBI WGS metagenome assembly JACCDO01 (sample SAMN15323440, study PRJNA562643) | freshwater metagenome | isolation source: river surface water | place: USA:Blue River Watershed | collected 2017-08-16
ATTGGGTTTTAGCTCATTCAAAACTAGCAAAAATACAAATTAATACATGGGGTCATTCTGAAACATCTGGAATTGATACTATTGACTATTATATTAGTTCGGAATACTATGAAAATGACACAGCTCAAGAAAATTATAGTGAAAAATTAATTAGACTAAAATCACTGTCAACATATTATTATTCATTAAACCATTTTGGCTATTTTAACAAAATAAATAAAACAAGTAGAGAATCAAAATTATTTGATTTTAATTTACCAACAAATTGTCATCTTTATGGGATATTTCAAACCGCATTTAAATATCACCATGAAAATATGCAAATTATAAAAAAATTATTACAACAAGATCCTAAAGCTATTATTATAATGTTAGGTTTATCAGGAAATCCACAACGTTTTAGTAAATATTTAGAAACAACATTAGGTTATGATATTAATAGAGTCAGATTATTAGATAGGCTAGTAACACCCAGATATCACAAATTAATTAGTTGTATGGATGTAATACTTGATTCTTATCCTTTTGGTGGATGTAACACATCTATGGATTCATTTAATTTTAATAAAATTGTAGTAACTTTACCATCAAACAAAATAAATGGTAGATTTACATATGGGTTTTATCAAAAAATGCAAATATTAGAACCAATAGCTTTTACACCAGAAGAATTCGTTAAAAAATCTATTGAATTTTGTTCTAATATTGAGCTAAGAACACAAATAGAAAACAAAATTAAAGAAAAAAAGTCTTTATTATTTGAAGAACAAGCAAGTATTAATACTTGGAAAACAATGTTATTTGATTTAATTAATAATCAAGATAAAACTAATATTACTCCTGTAAATAATAATGATATTAAAGATACCAAATCGGATAATAAATCTATCCAATTAACACAATCAATCAAACCAACCCAGTCAACCAAACCAACCCAATCAATAAAAATAAATAATAATTTTGATGAACCTGATTTATTTAGAAAATTTACCTTATAATTGCTGTTTGAATTGTAATTATTTGTAAAATAAAATTATAATTATTAAATAATAATTTTATTTATTTTAATTTATTTTTTACTTATTCATCTTTTACTAATGCATGAGCTAAAATTTGTTTAATGTTTTTAACAGAATATACTTTAAAGTTATCATCTTCTGGACTTAATTCTTCTCTACGCATTCTTTCAAGATCGTCCATGTTATCTTCTGGAATTAATGCAAATGTGCATCCTGCTTTTTTGCCACCATGTAATTTAGATTCTAAACCACCAATAATTCCTGCATTACCGTGTAAATCAACTTCACCAGTCATACAAACTTTGTTATTTACTTTTTTACCAGTTAATAATGAATAAATAGCTAAAGTAAATGCTAAACCAGCAGAAGGTCCATCTTTTGGTGTAGCACCATCTGGACAGTGAATGTGGATACCAAATGATTTCTTGTTATGAGAATCTTCAATAATTTTATCTTGTTCTTCTTTTGTTAATAAACTCCAAGCTACTTTGAGAGCATATTGAACAGATTCTTTCATAACATCTCCAGCTTTACCAGTTAATTGTAAATCTAACATTTTATCAGCTGGAAATCTGACTGCTTGAATTAATGTAATACCACCAATTCCAGATGCAGTTGCATAGAGACCATTAACTGTACCAACAGTGGGTTCATCGTGAATTGTTTTAACTCTTACTTTAGGTCTATTTTCAAATAATCTCTTAACATATGGTTCGGTGATAGCAAATGGTATTTGGTATTCATCTGAATGAAATCTATTCAAGTTAATATCTCTAATAATTTCAACAATCTTTTCTTTAATTTTACGTACACCTGCTTCATTTGTATATGTTTCAATTAAAAATTTAATCATATCTTCATCTAAAATAATTTCATTTTTGTTAAAACCAACTTCTTTACAGATTTCAGGGAACATATAATCTTTAATAATTGTTACTTTTTCTTTGAGATTTAATGGATGAGTTTCAATTATAGTTATACGATCTCTTAAAATTGGATCAATTAAATCAGGATCATTAAATGAGAAAACAATTAAGGCTTTAGACAAATCTAATTTAATACCCGCAAAGAATTTATCTTCGAATTCATCATTTTGGGTTGAATCTGTCAAGTGTGTTAAAATACTAACAATTTCTCTACCGTGTTCAGTATGAGATATTTTGTCAACTTCATCAATAAAAATAATTGGGTTCATGCAACCAGCAACCATTAATACATCAGCAATTCTACCCCAAGTTGAGCCTACATAAGTAAAATTATGACCTACTAAAGTAGAACCATTAACTGAACCACCAATTGGTAAGAAAGCAAATGGTCTTGGATTACCTGCTTTATCTTTGAGACATTTAGATAAACCATTTTTAGCCAATGAAGTTTTACCAGTACCAGGAGGACCTTGTAAACCTAAAACAGCACCTTTTGCTTCACCATTAATCCATTGAGCAAAAATTCTTTCTAATTGCACTTTAGCTTGTTTGTGACCATAAACTGCACTATCTAATGTTGCTCTTACTTCTTTCAAATATTGTTTCTTTTCTACTTTATAAGTATCCCATTCTGCAATTACTGAATTAATTGGATCAGATAATCTCAAGTTATTAATGTAATTATCAACATCAGTATCAGAAAATAATTTTAATGAAGAATCAACTGTATTAAGTTTCTTAATGAATCCATCCTTAAAACTAATTATTTCATTTTGACTATTGACACCAAATGGTAATTTTAATAAACCATCTAACCAAGCTTGGGCTTTTGAGTCGCCTTGGAAACTAGATTTCATAGCCTTTAATTTTTCCATAGCTTTTCCTTTAACATCTTCAGATGTTTTTAACATACCAATTCTTCTTTCATATGGAATATCTGATTCAGAAATTTTACTGAGATCAGATTCTTCTTTTTCTACTTTGTTTTTAGAAACATCTAACATTTCTCTAATAGAATGATGTAATGCATTATAAACTTCAGTGCTAACATCTTTTTTATCTTTTGATTTAAAAACATCAAATAAAATGAAAGCAAGTTTTTGATCTTCTTCATTTGACATTAATAATAAGGTTAATATATCGATTTTGCGATACTTACTTGCTAGCAAAAATTCGTTAATTAATGATAATAGTGGTTTTCCTTGAATTGCTTTAAAATCATTATATTTCTTTTTAACTTCTTCAGCAATTTCATTACTAGTTGATACAACAATATCTCTTAAACTTAATATCTTTAAAAAGTTATCTTTAAAATATTTAGGCACTGTTAATACATCATAAGATAATGATGCTTTGTGGGAGTTTACTTTTTCTTTAACAAATTTAATACCAGTAGAAATGTTTAATAAATCATCTTTAAATAAACCTTGAATTACAATAGTTTTACTATTAACTTTAAGATAAACACTTGCACCAATTTTATCTTCAACTAAAGTTGTTGATTTTGAGTTTTTAGTTATTTTAATATTATCATTTCCTAATGTACTCATACATTCTATTCTACTAAAATGATTTGTTCTTTTATTGTTTGATTTTTTTGGACTCATTTCAATAAGATCATTAATTGTCTTTAAAAATGCAGGCATTGCTGAATCATTTGAGTTAATAATAATAGAGTTAATTTTCATGTTTGAATCTGTTGGTTTTTTATCAGAGTCATCTTTAGCACCATTTTTAGGAATAATTCCTAATAGACTTTCAATAATATCTTTGGTAACAGCAGATGCCTTTTTATGACTGTCCATTTCATTTTGAACAGGTTGAACAAATGGAACTTCGTTTTTATGGTGTTCAGAATCCCAAACACTAATTGGTTTTATAAATCTGGTAATAAATAAAATTTTTTCTAAATCTGCTTTGTTAAAAGTTTCCATAAAATTTTCACCAATTAATAATTTTAATATATATGTAACATTTTCAGGTGTTATGTGGTTTGAGTATTTTATGATTAAATCGTTTATTTCCTCATTCTTTTTAGTATATTGATTAATCATTTCTGTGTCAAGATTTTTATATGTAACAATATCAGGATATTTTTCAAGTTCATCTTTTATAATTTTTAGTTCGCATAATATTGACATAAATAACGAGTCTGTGTCTTGATATAATTTAATATTATTCATATAGGATAAGTTGTTTATCATACCCATCAAGTAATCTCTTTGAAAAGAAATGGAATAATTTAAAGCACTTATTTCATTTTTAAGAGTCTTATATTTTCTGTGATTTTTAATGATACCCTTCTCCATATGAAGAATGTTTTTATTACAATCATTTTTACTATTCATCTTATATTTAAAATAGAATTTAATTTTAAATACTAATAATTTTTTATAATACTTAAAAATAAAAAAAATTATTTGTTTGGTATTTAATTTAAATACATTACTATAAATTAAATAATATAAATTAAACTATATAAATTAAAACTGATGATTTATTCAATCAACTTATCTGGGTTTTCTGAATAACTAAATGTTCCTTCGGCAACAATTCTTAAGATCTTGTTGATTTTTGTGCAAATAATCACATGTTGATCATCACAAATACAAACTGGTTTGGATGTCTTAATTGTAAATTTGGTACCATCAATCGATTTAACTACACCGTCACAAACTCTAGTACCAATTTGTAATATAATTTCATCGTTAACTTTAGCATCCCAATCAAATCCAAAAGTTTTAACCATTGTTACATCCATAATTAGTTGGTCATAAACCGATGGCATAAAACCAGGAATACCAACAATGTTACCAACTAAGCCATCGGATGCATTCGGATCCTTTACACTCTTTTCTTTTGCTTTTTCATCAGTACCAGTATTTGTAGCAGGTTTAGCTTTATTTTGAAGAGCACGATTTTTAGATAATCCATCATTTTTGAAATAGTATGGATCACAATCAGTACCAATACAAATTAAACCACCCGGAATAATTTTATCAAGCTTAATAGAGTCTGATTCAATTGAAAGGACTTGGGTTTTGATTGGTCTGAAAATAGTTTTTCCATCTTTTCTAGAAACATTGCCAGGACGGATTTCAAGCTCATCACCAATCTTTAAAGATCCTCGTTCGAGAGAACCACCAAATACACCACCAATTACTTCATCCCACTGTTTACCGGGCTTGTTAACATCAAATGTTCTGGTAATTCTGAAAATAGGTTTCTCATTGAGCTTGTTAACATATTCATTAGGATTAAATAATTTCATAACTGCATTAACCACATGATTTAATCCAATTTTTTTATTGAAACAGGTAGGAATAACTGCGTAAGGGACAATATTAAATTGTAACAGTAGTTCGTCTAGTTCCTGTTTTCGTTGCATTAATACTTCTTTTTTGATGGTATCAATCTTATTCATACAAACAATAATTTTGTTTAATTTTCCAAGCTTTGCAGCTGCAAGATGTTGAATAAGTTGTGGTTTTTGTGCGGGATTTTTATCAACTGCAACAATAATAATTGCCCCATCCATAAGACTAACTGATGAAAGCATTGTTTCAATTAGTTCTTGATGACCAGGACAATCAACAAATGATACATGGTTAACGAGATTACACTCATCACCAACTGGGTTTGTAAATGATGTAAAATTTGAATTGGTTGTGTGATATTCATGATCATCGTTCCAAATTTTCATATTTGCATAACCCTGCTTAACGGTAATATTACGACCACGTTCTTGTGAATGACGCTGCGTATTTATACCGGTAAGTTTAGCGACTAAAGTCGACTTGCCATCTGAGACACTTCCCAAACAGCCGATATTAATTATAGGTTGATTCTTCATAATAGATTCCATTAAGATATCCTTATATTTCAATAATCTTTAAAAAAATCAATTTTTTTTACTTTTAATATTATAAACCAAATTTTAAACAATTAAAAATATAAGCTTATATAAATATAAATATATATAAAACTGCCTATCGACTCATTAAAAACCCTTTGTAACGAATTAACATTAAATTTTAATAATACACAAAACACTGACTCTATAATAAATATTGTATCCCAATATAAATCATTAGATTGGAAGGATTATTTTCCAGATCCTGAATACTTTGAACAAAATAAAAATTCTTATGGATATTTAAAAAAATTATTTTTTGTTTGTGAAAGTTTTGAAGTATATCTAATTTTTTGGTCTCCACTTGCTTCTTCACCAATTCACGATCATCCAGATGAAGGCTGTGTTTTAAAATTACTTGATGGTGAATTAAATGAACAACTATATCAAAATAAAAATAATTCAATTAAATATTTAGAAACCCACACAATTAAACCCCAAGATATCAATAATAGAAATGGTAATGAAATACTTCATAAAATAATTAACAGTAATACTTTTTCAACATCTTTGCATATATATTATCCTCCAAAATTTAGACAAAATATATATAAAGTTTAAAAATTTTTATAAATTAATATAGGATATTATGACCAAAAGTTTACTTTTAAAAAATAAAAACTATTTAATAGATGATGACTCCGATGATGAAAACGAAACTGTCGAATGGATTGAACAAATAGAAACCAAAAAATATTTTGACTGCGGTTGCTGTGATGAATGTTTGTGCGACGATAATAAACCATGTGATAATTGCGGATGCAATTGCAATGGCGACGATTTAGACGATGAATTATATGATGATGACGACGATGAAGATAATGAAGATGATGAAGAAAGTGATGATGAAGACGATAACCATTCAAATAAAAAAGGCAACTTATCAAACTTTAATATAAACATTATAGAAAATCAAGACAAAGAAAAAAAAGTTAGAATTACATTAGAATTAAATGTAATACTAGATAATAAAAAAAATGAGGTAATTTGTATTGACCTCGATATTAACAGTTCAACCTATTTAAAAATAGCTGAAGAACTTTTTAAAGCTTAAGCCGATGCAACAACTTGTAAGTCTTTTTCTTTTTGTGGTGGAACATCATTAGGCATAATGTTTGGATAAAGTTTATTAGTGAAAATAGCACTTAGTTTAACATGCACCTTATCACAATGATTAGAAATAGTACCAAATTCTGCTAAAACTTTATTAGCAGGTTCATTTTTAACCCAATTAAACATTAGTTTTCTCATTCTCAAAAATGCAACAAATGTATCTGTTGATACAGATTTCAAATGATTATAAATATCACTAATTTTCAAATGAGTATTTTTAATTTCAGTACTCGTAACTGTCTCTTTATTATAAGTATGAAGTTGTGCTTTTTTCTTATAATACATTCCTCTAATTGCAAACATTAGATCTTTATATTCTTTAGGTAACATCTCATACAATTCTTTGTTTTGGTGTTGACCAGTTTTCAAAGACCAAAGAATTTTAAATAATTCAAATAATTCAGATGTACAAACTTTAAATACTGCATCAACAGTACCAACGGTATCGTATGATTCAGATGTATTTAATGGGTTAGTAATTTTTTTAATGCTTATTGTATTTGGGTTTTGATTAAAATAGTCAACTAATTTATCATTTTGATATAAATATACAAGTCCCTTAAAAATATTCTTCTCGGATCCCATTACCATACTAAATTGATAAGACATTGTTTGAAGTTTAATTAAACGGTATTTATTAACTTCAGTATCCCAAACTCTAACAACAACACCCTCATTATCTGGATGTTCCATATAATTTACAGTTTTATTAGCATTTGCAAAACTTTCAATTGATTCAAGTTTTTCAGGTACAAAAATTAAGCCAGAATTATCATATGATGCAAATTCAACTGGGTTTTCATAAATATCTAATTCACGCATTTCAGAATCACGAACAGTAGTTAAACAGATTCTTGAATATTCTTGACCGAACATTTTGGTGTAATCAATTATATGTTTGTTTTGATGATGAATAAGAACAAAATAGTATGAGTTTGAAGGGTTTAACTTTTCAGTAAATTGATTAAAACCAGTATAACCAGCTTTACGAATCACATCTTCAAACATTTCGTAATGTGATTTTTTATTTTGTTCAGGTTGGTTAAAAACTGATTCTTGACTATCTAAACATCTACGAGTAGATACATACCATTTGTTTCCATGACTAAATACTGACAAATATGTTCCTTCAAAACAAGGATTAATAATTTGTTTTTCAGATGAATGAGAAATCATATAATCCATACCTTCTTTATTTAATCTTGGAGTTTCACAACTATATGAAACAATTTTTAAATTAGTACGATCAATAATTAATGATCTACATTCTCTTTCTAATTCACTAGTAATTGGAGAATCATATTTATGATATAATAACATTAAGTCAGAATCCATGTAATCTTTAGTAAGAACGCCCTTTTCAAATAATTTTTTACGGAGATCTTCTAAATTACCTTTGCTAGACTCCAAATATGATGTAATTAAAAAATGTGGTGTATTCATTATATTCATTAAATACTAAACCTTTATATGATTATTAATTAAAAAATCAACTTTTTTATACTGTATAAAGCAAAATCAAAATTATGTGCTAAATCTGCAGAATGAGCTTCTAATATTGGTTGGATTAGTGTACTGTTATTTTATTATTGTTATCAATAGTTTTATTTGGTTTAATTTTATTTAAAAAAGATCAAAAATCTGAATAAAAAATTTAATTTTTTTCTCCATATTTTATATAATTATGAATAATATTGAATCATTTTCCGAAAACTCTATTGAAAATAATGTTGAAGAATTATTAACATTAATCGACGAAGTTCCTATTAATAAATTATTGGGTCATACTTTTTATAAATTATTACAATCTAAAAAACTCACACGTACCGAAGCATCTATTAAAGAATTTAATTCAATCAATTTAAGAGAAAAAAAAGATTTTTTAATTAAAGAATATAATACAAGATTTGCCAATGTAATCGATATTAATAAAATTACATTAGGTAATACTTTGCCTAATATTTCAATTTCTAGTGTTAATTCGTTCATGAATATTGTACATATCGGTGTTTTCAAATCTCATTTTGAAAAAATTCCTATTAAAATGAAATTAGGCAATGAAAAATCATCAAAATTACCAATTCATGATATAATTTTAAAAAAAATTACTGAAACTAAAAAAGGTAAATTTATTCATTTAACTAAACCATCTGATATTAAAATTAATAAAAGTGATTTAACTGAAATTGTTATTTTAGAAAACTTTCCTTCTAAATCTAAAATAAATATTCAATCCCCTAATCCATTAACAATAATTTCTATTAATAGTCAAGTTGAAATTAATTATGTTGTTAATAATTTAAATAATATTTTGTACATGGGCAAATGTGGCAAACGTATTAAATCAGAATCACCAATATCCTTAACCCCTAAATCCGAAACCCCTAAATCCGAAACTCCTAAATCCGAAACTTCTAAATCCGAAACTCCTAAATCCGAAACTCCTAGATCCGAAACCCCTAGCTCTGAATCTTCTGATTTAGTTATTAGTGGTATTAGCCAAGAACAAAAACTTATGATAAAATCTGAAGTAGAATCAAAACAACTAAAATTAGCTCAAATCAAATCCGAAATTAAATCAGAGTGTCCTGTTTGCCCTAAATTATCTTGTCCTGAAAAAGTTAATTGTCCTGGATGTCCTTCTTGTCCCGTATGTCCTGAATGTAAAGAATGTAAGTATAATCTTTTGTCTAAAATTAAATTTGAAAAGCCAACAATACCAGACAGTTTGAAAAATTTACCAGATAATATAAAAAATTTACCAGATAATATAAAAATACCAGACAGTTTGAAAAATTTACCAGATAATATAAAAATACCAGACAGTTTGAAAAATTTACCAGATAATATAAAAATACCAGACAGTTTGAAAATACAAAACACCCCTAAATTATCAAACAAATGGATTGTTGCTATTTTAATGTTATTTATTGCAGCCGGAGTTTTTGGATATATTTATTGGTCAACTAAAAACAAAGAATCTAATAAAAATCAAAATAAAAACTTTGGATTATTTTAAACAAAGTTAAATTATAAACTAAATAAAATTATTAATTAATTATATACTTACATTCAGTAGAAGGAAAACCATTAAAATTAGAGCTTGCTGCAATAGTATATGCTCCCATATTTTCAACATAAATTACCTCACCTATAGATAGTTCTGGTAATTTAAAGTTTCCATTTAGTTTATCCATTGAATCACATGTAGGACCATAAATTGTGCAATCATATTGTTTTTCAGTTCTTTCGTTAAATGGATATAAATTTAAAACTGCATGATCAAAAACTGTATTATTAAATGATCCATAAACACTTTCTGACAAGTAATATATAA
>JACCDO012085474.1_pt1 | contig 10308 bp, 3 predicted proteins | sample 7446101 | NCBI WGS metagenome assembly JACCDO01 (sample SAMN15323440, study PRJNA562643) | freshwater metagenome | isolation source: river surface water | place: USA:Blue River Watershed | collected 2017-08-16
AATACCAGTTTCCCGGGGCAGCAGATCGCTCCTGGAGGAGAAGGGTTCGAGTACTACTACGACCTCAGCTTAGTGCACATCGATATTCTGTTCTGATGAGCCAACGCGCAAGCTCGAGATCGTCGAAATTAAAACGACGAAGCGTCAAGGACGGCGTTGGTGGATTTGACGAAGAGGACAATCTTACTAATGTGTATTTAGATGGATTAATGAAGGAAAAAATTAAAAAACTAGAGAATCAATATCAGCAGCATTTAGTTAATTTGCAAACAAAGTGGAACAGTGACAGAGTAGAATTATTAGATGAAATATCCTCAATTAAGCAAAATGTTGCGGCCAATATAGTGGATAAAATAGAACAATCCGAGGAAATACCTGAGATATTAATAGAAACAGAAAATAACAGCATAGTGGGGACCCCTATTAGGAAGGAAACAGCGCTATTAGCTAGAGAAAATTCACCGATGGATCTATTATTGGTAGAAAGACTAGATAGTGTTGAGACCATCTTGAAAAGCATTGCCTCGGGTATTAATCCTACTGGAATTAATCCTAACAGAAGCAGCATTTCATCAGCAAAAGGGGGCAATAGCCGTGGCCGTAGTTCATCCCCAACGCGTGTATCAAGTGCTTCACCAATGCCTCCAACACAAATGAATAAATCTAAAAATAAGTTAACAGAAATTAGTTCACCTAAATTCAACTCCCCCTTAAACAAAAGGCAGCTAACTCAATATATATACATGGGAACATCGCCTAAATCGGCATCGGTAACTGATTCTACTAAACCTGAAATTGTGCCAAATGAGCCATTAGGTAGTGATGACCTAGAAGCAGCATTTACTAAATTTAATCAAACTACAGAGTCCATAGCAACGTGGCAGCAAAGCTACGCAAAGCAATTGGATGAATTCCAGGTCGGAGTAGCAGTCGTTAAGCAGCAGTTGGAATATGCGTTGAATGAAATGTTACGATATAAAGGGCAAAGTGACGATCAAATATATACAATTTCAAAGTATTACGAATCATCCAAAGATACTCATAACGCTTATGAAAAGGATATAAGCGATATAAAAAAATCTATAGACAGTATCATAATGGAGAAGTTACCCAGTCTAGATAGCAAGTATAACAATCTGCAAACTGCATTGCTGAGTAATAAGGAGGAGCTAGGTCAGGTACTCAAAGAGGTGCGTGAAATCAAGACATTCAAACTGGATCTAAAGCCAAGTAGTAGTAACAACAACAGCGAGAATAATGATGCCTTAACTAGTCGTATCAGCGCATTGGAGAGCGATAATAAGTCAATGCGTCAGACGATACAACAATTAAGTAAGCAAATGGAGAAGTTAATCGACAACAAGAGTGCAGTCGATATTAAGATAAACAATGTGAAACACATGTATGATAATTTTAGTACTGGTTCAGAGAAGAAGTTCGACATCATATTAGATCAGTTAGGACAAGTATTTAAAACCGTTGAAAATAATAGTGACGCATTTTCGCAGGTGGACAAAATGCTGGCGTCACACAAGAAAATTATTGACGGAAACAAGCAGTCACTGGATGCCTTTAAGAGCCAAGTAGATGGCAATTTCACGGAGATATCAACGCATTTCGATTCGTTGCACAACAAACTGGAAGAGTTGTCAATGACTATGATATCAGATGATGACTACGCTAATATTGACAAAATTGATGCCAAAACGGGTGCTGGAAGTGCCAAATTGATGTCTATTATAGAGTCGTTGAAAGCGGATATCAGTGACGAAGAGAGTAATGTAGAAAACTTGAAACAAGAAAAAGTGAATGCGAAAAACAATGTGAAAGAATGGATTCGCATTTTTACTGAAAAAAATGGTCGCGCCCCGTTACTTGAGGAAAAGGAAACACAGCGACCATTATTTGAAAAATTGAATATAACCACTAGTGAGTTGACGGAGGCAACTGAATACCTCGATGAATTGAAACAGACGTTAAGAAAGGCAGAAGAAAAATTATACGGCAATAGTATTACAAATCCACCAGAGGTAGTGAAGCAAGTGCCAGAGGAGGAACCAGTGGATAGAGAAACGGTGGTGAAACTCCAATCAATGTGGCGCATGCATAAAGCACGAGCTGAATTCCAGAATAAGAAAGTAATGGTGAATCGGCTTGCTGTGTACATGAAAATATGGTTGCGAAGAGTGCGAAAACGGATGGCAGAAGAGCAAAAAAAACTAAATGATGACTTGCGCAGTATGAACTTTGAGCAATCAGATGCGAAGAGTAAGAAAGATAAACGAGCTAGTCGCAGGCAAACTATCACTCAATCCAAACAGTTAGTCTTGGCAGTGCAATCGAAAACACCTAGCGGTAAAAATACGATGGAAGATGACGTGGCCAAAGAAAAGGAAGTGAACGAGCTAGTGGAATCCATCACCAGCATTCAATTGCAGTTGGATGAACTGAGTAAACAAAAGAATGATTCTAAGCAACAGATAAAAATTTGGCAAGATGATTTCAAGAAACAAACCGGTAGAGACCCCGACAAGTCGGATAAGAAATCCATCCGGGGAACCTTCGCTATGCATCAAAGTGCATCCATTCAAAAGGGGTTGAAGGTTCGCGAATTAGATAGACTTGTTGAACGGTTGAAGGAATTGTGTGGTGATGAATTTAGTGATTTGTATAAAATGCGAACGGACAGCTTTGATACTGCTAGCGACGGCATCATGGAATAAGCTATTATCTACAATGTAATTAAGACAGTATATTTTATTTCACTGCGTATATATATACTTTCGCTTTTTGCCAACTCATTTGAAAAAACGATTCTTCGATGAGTTGAAGCCGCACTGAAGTTATTGGTTTCAACGATACAAAGTACGATCCTTCGGCGAGTGAGTTGGCTATAATGACGGTTAGTTGTTCGATCATCGCTGGAGAAAACAGTAGATTGGCGCAATAAATGACCGTCTTGTTTATATCCGCATAAATGACGTCATGAAGATTGTTGCTGGCGATGTTGAACATATCGCAAGTCATGAAGTTCATGGCGGGTAACGGCAACAATGTCGCTATGTTATCGGCACGTAGAACGTCCGTGAGACATTCCTTTTCATAATCGTCATCGCACGAACCTGTTACTGTAGGAACCTCTTCTTCAGTTGGGGACTGTTCAACGCACTCCTTCATTGTAATTTTGTTGTCTTGGAATGAAAATATATGCGAGGCCTTTTCTTTCAAGTGCTCAATGAAGTTGGAATACTTGTGATACGGCTTCGTAATTTTGCTTTTATAGAGCTTTGCGCCCAGTAGCTTCCCAAGAGTATCCGCCAGCGCAGAGACGGTTATCCCGAATGAATTCGTTTGAACAATTTGTTTAATTTTCTCAACTAAAAATAAAAAATCCTCGTTCTTCGTATCATTCTCGGCATGGTCAGTCGTATCAACACTATGGCATTTTGCAGGAGCCGCTTGGATTGAGCTAATGGTACTAAGTAGATGGTCTCTAACTTCTTTGGCCACGTCTACCAACTCTGACATGATCTCTAGACCGTATATTTGAGTGAACATTTCATTCGGTTCGAATGCTGTCGTCATACATGCTTTTCCTGTCCCAGAGCCAAGATCAATAAAGGTATAATTATCAGGAGCGCGCATTTGCTGCACCGAAATGTGATTATGAATCAACTTCAATATCTGTAAGAAACTAGCACAGACTACCTCCCCGTAGGTCAATGCTTTGTCACTTTCTTCCGTTAGGGAACCACTTTTATCTTGCCTGACTTTGTTCGAGATGTTTTTACCATGCCGTCCTCGGTATAAAGCCCGAAGTAGAGAATTACACAGTGTTAAACGCCGTTGCCCTCGGATTCGGTCAGTCGGTTTGAGTGCAACGGCTACGGGTGTGGGTGTGGAGTTATTCACTACTGGTTTTGATAAGTTTTGAACTATCTCTTTTAAGCGACTACACATAGCTGAGGTGGGATGGTGCGTTATTGAAATAATTGACGATGCCCATCTATAGGTGCTAGCCCAATCATAGTCGTGACTTACTAACTTGCACAAGTCACTGAGTGTGAATAACTGCAAGCCTAAAAGTGGATGATAACCTATTTGCGAGAAGCATATCAACAGGAAGGAACACAAGTATTTGCATGTACTGATTGCATCATCATATGCCGCTTCGAGGAGGTATAAGTGAAATATCAAAGCCTTGACTTTGTATATTTCGAAATGCAGTGGGTGAAAAACCCCTTGCAAAAGCTGCAATGCTCTTTCGAGTAACTGTATTGCATCCTTATTATTCTCGTCAATTAATGATGCCTTCTTACTTTGGTCTATCAATGCAGCCGCCTCAGTAACAACTTCTTGGTTATTACTCGTAGAATAGGTGGCAGTAATCAAGTGTTCTACTTCAGCATTTGTTATTTTGTTATTGCTCAATATGTCTTTAATACGCAAAGGATCTGTCGCTGCTTCCTCCACCAGGCTTAATAACGATATTCTTGACTCGGGTAATATACTTGTGTTTGAAACACAACGGCAGCATTGACAGTCAAAGCCGTAAACATTTCTTAACTTATTTCTTCTGCCTTCAGTAGGCAATGAAAGATCAGTGTATGAATGGGTTATTTCCTCGTCTATTGCAATTTCTTTCACAGCGATGATTCGAAGACTGTTGTTTTCATTGAACTGAAGCACGCAATTCGGATCGCAACTATGATTTAACAACGCCGCAGCGGGGAAAACTCCAGCAGCATAACATTTCAGTAAATCGTCCAATATACCAAAATTATTACATTTAAATTGAGTATATAATTTTGCTATGTCACTAATTGGCTTTTTAGATAATGAAGACACTTGCTGTATTACCCTTATAGTATTATCAGCATACATTTTACCATTATTTCCAAGAGATAATAATTGTATATGATCTTCGCCACATATTATTGCACTACCATTTTCATATCTACAACTATTTTGATTCGATCGCTCTATCAATGCCCTAGATAGTAGCAAGACGTCATCGATGCAATCCGGATCATCACGAAAATGATCGACTAAATTGGGAACAAATTTGCATTCTTTCTTATGATAGGATTTCCAATCCGTAACCTGACAGTTTTTACTACAATAAGAAATAATGTGACACGAGCCACAACGCAGCAACTTATCCGAGGCACAAAAACATCCAAAACATCTACGATTTACATATTCATGACGGAGAAGAGCCAAAGTCGCCACATTATGCATAATTTCTTCCCCAATTTTAATTTTACGATTCGCTATCACCCGTCTCTCGCCTGTTGCATTCTCGACTGCAATTTTCCAGGCGACATTGTCGACGCAGCATTTCATGCCCGAATCTACCAAAATATTAGTGGTTTAGTGAGTGTGTAGACCAGATTTGTCAACCAAACCAAACCTTTTCTTATCTATCGCTAAAGGAAAAAGGTGTGGATCTGCAGTACCTATAGAAAAGACGGTTTTTGGATTGTAAATAATTATATCTGCTTCAAAAGCAAACCTGTACCGTTCCAACCCCGACCCACTATGTAAACCCCTGCGTGATTCCCCACGCGTACTTGACGCGTATATAGTGGCCTTATTTAGAGGCTTAGTCAGGGGTTGTGACAGGTGTGGAACGAAGCAACTACTACTTGCAGCTGGAACCTATTAAGCCTGCAGTTGAGTGTCGCGAATTTGAATAACATTTACGTTCAAATTACACCATTTTCAAAATTTTAAAACTAATATAACTAATTCTCAATTTTTGGCTGGGGGAGAGTTCCGGTTTCCTCCCAAGTGGGGGAAATAAAAGCCGAAAGGTTTTCCGAGAAATTCCAATTGGTTAGAAAAGGAAAGTGCCAATGGAGCTAGGTTCAATTAGGGTGGCGCTGCTGTCGCTCGAGCGCCGCAGCAAGGTGCAGACATTGTCCCCAAAACTGCAACACACACTCGCTAAGATAAAGGAGTATTTAATGAACGAGACCATGACCAATGAGAGAATGTTGCTGGATGAGTTATTGGCAAACAACTCGGAGGATTGGGAAACAGCGGCATTGGCGTTATTATTAGTTAAAGAAATTATAAGAAAGTACGGAGAAATGGACTCGCTACAAGTGCTAGTCCTTCTCCATGACTTTATCCACGAATATTTCCTTTTGCTTCTTGATCACATAGAAGCACGAGTGCGTTCACTAATGGCAGATAGTATACAAATAATCGTGTCATATTTGTGCCAGCATGATGAACCAAATAAAGTAAATCATTCTATTGATTGTATTTGGGATGAAACTATCACTAGAATTAAAAGAGACTTTGTTCGGACCGAAAATACTATGCAAGCAACGCTAGTGCCTAGTGATCCAAGTGTATTTAATAATTCTGGTAGTGTACAATTAGATGATACTACTGGCTGGAATACACTAGAAACGTCGTACAAAATAATCATAGAATTAATGAATTCTATTAAATGCAATAGTAAATACCTGCCAGCATTGATATCCAAATGGATGTATTCCGACGACCAATCAAGTGATTATATTGAGCTACTCCTAGTCGGTGCCTCCAGCCATAGGAATAGGTATATACGGGAGCATTCTTTTATGTTAATACAAGTTTTGATTGAAGTATTAGAAAAAACACCTACGAATAGTTACATAGCAATAATGGAGCATATAAACACGGCTATAGCAGCGGGTATGCAAGACAATTGGAGCCAAATTCGGCAAGTGGCAGTAAAATCTTGTTGTGTCTTTCTATGCAAGGACACTTTGGATGACCCAATTATGCGTTCATATTTAAAAAAACTATTACCTCGACTATGTTTGAATAGATTTTATGCTGCAGAAGGTGTGAAAAGTGTATCTCACTATTCTTGGCGAGAGATCTTTGGACAGAGAGGCAAGGAATATTACTCAGAAATAGTCGTTTTAGCTGCCCAGTATTATTCCGAAGCATCCAAATCGCATAATCACGTTGTGTGCGAAGCCGCTTGTCACTCAATGGCTGAGTTAGCCGCCAAAATTCTTACATCTTTATCGTCAGAAGCGGATGTAAGCGAGTGTGTTAATATAATTGTCGAAGCTTTATTCAATTGTATCAACGATGACAGCTGGCCTATTAGGGACGCTTCTAGTCTCTCCATGGGAATCGTCGCACGATATTTTCCAACCCATACAAGTCAAAAATTGGATGCAATTTGGAAAAGATGGTTATTGAATCTGAAGGATTCTATATGGTCCGTCCGCGAAAATGCCGCGGTAGCTATCGGCCACGTACTCTGTAGTGCAAACAAGGATATTGTTGAATATTGTTTCAAAAATACGAATGAGTATTTGAATAAAAACTTTTTGATGGCTTTAGAAGTTAAGAGAGAAATCAATTTTATCCCGACGATGATGTATGACAGTATGGTCAAGTCTGCGAAGAGCGAGTCCTCTGACGTCAACACTAAATCAACGTGGAGACAAGGTGGTGGATGGGGTTGTTGCATTGATTGTATGGAACCTCGCAAAGGTGGTAATACAGAAGCAAGTGATGGATGTGTCTATTTATTCCGAGAATTGCTCTTGAGCGACAATAATAAATTGAGTGCCAACAAAGAGGTTTACTTGGAATATGTGAAAATGATGCGACAGTTACTACAGAATACCAATTTTAAGGATTGTGATAAAACACACATTACAATAATGGAACAACTACCACCTATTCTTGGTGTATTGCACGCGCCAGGTCTAGCTGATGCTTTCAGACCAATCGTTGACGATTACATTAAATCGACCAACCCTCTAAAGTCGAATGCCGCACATGATTGCTTACAAAAATTGTGCCAAAACTGAAAATATAATAATGTTATACCTGTCATTTTGTAAATACTTTTTCTATTTAAATCTTAGAGCGATTCTCATATAACAATTCATGAGTCGATTGCCGCGATATCGCATATGAATTCGGTGCACCGAACCGTCGTCTTTGACTGCTCTCGGTGCACCGTACCGGTCACAGAGACTCACTAACCCGGTTACTAACCCACTTACTCGCCATCGCCAGTACCATATATATACGGTATAAAGAATCAAATTTCATGGGGAAAAGCGAGAAAACCAAAAAGAAGGCAGTCGAGAGCGAGGCAAGCGACTCTTCCGAGTCAGATTCAGTCTCTTCATCGGAAAAAAATGAGAAACCAAAGAAGAAAGTGACCGAAGGCGCCGACGCAGTAGCGAAAGTAGCGGTGAAGCCAGCGAAGCCTTTACCAGAGGGTTACGTCTGCAAGATCTGCAGCATGGTAGATGACCATGCAATCTACAATTGCCCACTTAAAATAGACAAAAAGAAGGCAGCAGGAGCTGCAGCAAGTGCAGTTGGTGCGAAGAATGAAGTGAAAGAAGAGCCTACTACTGTTTATTTGAGTGGATTGCCATTTACGACAACCCAAGAATCCCTGAAGGAATATTTAGATAAAAATAATTGCACGAAGGGAATATTGCAAATAAAAATAGTAAATTTTGACGATAATAAAAGTAAATGTAAAGGAATTGCTTTCGTGAAAGTTGCGACGAAAGCAATCGCAAAGTACCTCAAGAGTAAAGTTCATGGCAACGAAATGAATGGGAAGATAATATCATGCGAATTGACGGCTAAAAAAGAAACCGTGAATAAAAAACCAAAACCATCTGATAGTAAAGACGGGCGATGCTACAGGTGTGGAGAGAAACACGATCCCTCAGAATGCTCAAACCAGAGAATATGTTATAGATGCAAGAGCACCGAGCATTTGTCTAAAGATTGTCCAAAAAAGAAAACTTTTTAGTGTAAATAATTAGATTACAAAATAGTCGCGACACGCACGGTGAATCCCTGACTTATCCTGCTTGGGTTGTTAAGTAAACTATGACCACTTTTAATCTCGTTGGCAATTATCACTACGTTCTCATTTTTTCTAGCGAATCCAAGACTGGTAACATGTTCCATGATATTTTCAATATCATCAACTTCTGCACCAGGTTTAGGAGAGATCACAACAGGATGTACACCGCGATATACTTGAAGTAATCTAGCAACTTTTTGATTAGGAACAAATGTTACGATAGGTACTAATGGTCTAAATTTACTCACGTGAACCGCGGTATTGCCAGTTTTAGAAATAACGACAATACATGCAACATCTAAGTTCTTACTCGCTTCAACGGCGGAATAGGCCATAGTTTCTGAGTTACTGCTACCTTTTGGCTTTACATCAATGAAAGTACCGAAGGATCGGTTCTTAGATATCCAATACTCTGATTCTTCAATAATTCTTCTCATTGTATCTACTGAAACTACAGGGTATTTGCCTTGCGCAGACTCTCCCGATAACATAACACAGTCTGCACCATCATATACCGCATTAGCAACATCAGAGCACTCAGCACGGGTTGGACGAGGATTTTTCTGCATACTTTCTAACATTTGGGTAGCAACAACAACGGGTTTACCAGCTAAGTTACATTTACGAACAATATCCTTTTGTACATTAATCAAGGTTTCTAATGGGATTTCTACACCTAGATCACCACGTGCAACCATGATTCCGTCACTTTCATCTAAAATTTGATCAAAGTTCTCTAGACCTTCAATACTTTCAATTTTGGAAATAATTTTAGGAAGTGGATGGCCTTTTGGATGATATAACGGCATTAAACTTCCAATATATTCCCTAATCTCATGGATATCAGACGCCCTTCTAATAAATGAGGCAGCGATATAGTCTACGTCATTCTTAATACCCCAAGTCAGATCTTGTTTATCTTTATCACTTAACGCAGGTAAATCAAGTCGACCACCTGGAACATTAACATTTTTTTTGTTACCAAGTGTGTGCGTATTAGCTACTCGGCACATAATATCTCCGTTTTCTAGTACTTGTTCTACGCGTAATTGAAGTGAACCATCATCAATTAAGATTCGGCTATCAACATTTACTCCTTTGCTCAAAGTTTTATAATTAAGGAATAATTTATCTTTTGATTGTGACGCACGAGACGCCTCATCAGTAGTCACTGTAATTAAAGTACCAGCTTCTAATTCTTGATTCTTTGCACCATTTGCCCATGAACCTGTACGTATTTCTGGACCTTGTGTATCAAGCATAATCGCTCTTAAATTGGTCGATGCTTTGTTCATCTCTTGCGCTAATCCCGGTGATTTTCTCAAATTGGTTGTTCTCAAATCAGCTTCTTCATATGTTGCATGAGAAAAATTAATTCTCATGATTCTTAAACCAGCCGCCACTACATCTTTCAATACAGGGTATTGCTCCGATGATGGACCGATTGT
>JACCDO010536150.1_pt1 | contig 10306 bp, 9 predicted proteins | sample 7446101 | NCBI WGS metagenome assembly JACCDO01 (sample SAMN15323440, study PRJNA562643) | freshwater metagenome | isolation source: river surface water | place: USA:Blue River Watershed | collected 2017-08-16
TCAAAGAGCTTTTAGCAGGCGTCTCTCTTGGTGTTTCCGAAGGCGATCGCATTGGAATTGTTGGCCGAAATGGCTCAGGAAAAAGTACCTTAATGAAGGTGATGGCTGGAATTGAACCACCAGATTCGGGACGCGTCACTAAATCGAATTCAGCAAAGATTGGTTTGTTGTCACAGGTAGATCTTGCAGATCCCGAAAGTACTGTCGGTGAAGTTGTTCTTGGAGATGCGCAGAAACATGAATGGGCGAGTGATCCAAACATCCGTGATGTATTCACAGGTTTATTTGGCAGCTTTGATGATCACATCTTTGATCGCAAGTTCGGCCAGTTATCAGGAGGAGAACGCCGTCGCGTTGGCTTAGCCAAACTTCTGATTAACGAATTAGATTTAATTTTGCTTGATGAGCCAACAAATCACCTAGATGTTGAAGGCGTTGCATGGTTAGCTGAATATTTAAATAAACGAAAAGGATTGGCGGTCGTAGTTGTTACGCACGATCGTTGGTTCTTAGATGCGGTAACTGATCGCACCTGGGAAGTTGTTGAAGGTAAAGTCGAAGAGTACGAAGGCGGATACAGTGCCTTTGTTCTATCTAAAGCTGAAAGATCTAGACAAGCGGCTGTAATGGATCAACGACGCAATATGTTGATAAAGAAGGAGCTTGCATGGCTGCGTCGTGGAGCACCAGCCAGAACCTCTAAGCCAAAGTTTCGAATTGATGCTGCAAATGTATTGATTGCGGATGAACCTGCGCCACGCGATCAAGGTGAACTTTTGAAGTTTGCACTTAATCGCCTTGGCAAGACTGTGTATGAAGCTCATCATGTTCAAGTAAAGCTGGGCGAGAATGAATTAATTGATGATTTGTATTGGAACATTGGGCCAGGCGATCGAATTGGAATTGTTGGCGTTAACGGCGCCGGTAAGACAACTTTGATGCGCATGCTTACAGGTCAAATTCAACCAACATCTGGAAAGTTAGTGACTGGTGTAACTGTTAAGCCAGCCTTCTTAACGCAGCATTTAGATGAGCTTGATCCAACTTGGCGGGTGCTTGAGGCTGTTGAGAAAGTCGCTAACCGAGTTGAACTTGGTGGAGGACGAGAACTTTCTGCATCACAATTGTGTGAGCGCTTGGGTTTTGATCGTGAATCACAATGGACTCCAGTTGGAGATTTATCAGGCGGAGAACGTCGTCGATTGCAATTAACCCGTCTATTAATGGACAGCCCAAATGTGTTGCTACTTGATGAGCCAACAAATGATTTTGATATTGAAACCCTAACCGAACTAGAAGATTTGCTTGATAGTTATGGCGGAACTCTGATTGTTATTTCTCACGATAGATACTTCTTGGAACGTGTGTGTGATCGCTTCGTCGGTCTCTTAGGCGATAAAAAGGTACGAGATCTACCACGAGGAGTCGATGAGTATCTGGAGCAACGAGCAAATTCGATTGCATCAATAACAACCGTGGTGAAGGAAAAGAAGAGTTCAAGCGCTGCAGAAGAGCGTCAGTTAAAGAAAGATTTAACGAGATTAGAACGTCAGATGGAAAAGTGCGATACCGCTATTTCTACTTTATTAGCTGAGCAGGAAACCGCCGCCTTTGATGCAGAGCGTTTAATTGCTATTGCCGCTGAATTAGAGGAATTACAGGCATCTAAGACAAAATTTGAAGAGGAATGGCTACAAGTCACGCTTTTCTTAGAGGGTTAAGTTAAAATTTAGGCATGAATCAGGTATCCCATGCAATTGAAGTAGTTCTCTTCCGCTCACGTTTTTTGCTAGCCCCCTTGTATTTAGGTCTAGTTGGAGCATTAGCGTTATTGGCGTACCGATTCATCGTTGAATTTGTTCATATTGTTGAACACATTGGCGAGGCAGATGCTCACACCTTCACATTAGAGCTACTTGCGCTCTTAGATCTAACGTTGCTTGCAAATCTGATTTTAATGGTTATTTTCGCAGGATATGAGAACTTTGTTTCGCGAATCGATGTTGCAACAGAATCGAAGGATCGTCCTCACTGGATGGGAACCATTGATTTCAGCGGATTGAAAATCAAATTAATTGGTTCATTGGTGGCGATTTCAGTTATTGAACTACTGAAGGATTTCATTGAGCTTTCTGGTGAAGCAGAGGTTGGCGAAGGAACTGTTTGGCGAGTAATCATTCACCTCACATTTGTTCTTTCAGGAGTTTTATTTGCGCTCATGGACTGGATTGCAGACAAGCGCGAGTTCCACGGCACGCACAAGTAATGCGTTTAGATTTCTTGGCAGCCCTTTCCGGGGCCATGATTGCTATGCAAGCCCGTGTTAATGGAGAACTGTCACATCGCTTAGATAATGGTCTGCAGGCAGCTCTAGTCTCATTTGGCTCGGGCCTATTGATAATTGCGATCATCACCCCATTTAGCAGCCAGATCAAAGAGGGCATTGCCAATTTGCGTGAAGCGATCTCACGCAAAGAGATCGCACGCTGGAAGCTGTTTGCTGGTGCACTCGGTGGAAGTTTTGTGGCGATTCAAACCCAGATTGTTCCCTTGATTGGTGTTGCTATCTATTCAGTTGCTTCAATTGCCGGACAAACTGCGATGTCACTAATTGTTGATCGAATTGGCCTTACCGGAGGCGGTAAAAAGCTGATTTCTGTGCGGCGGGTACTGGCTGCCTTTTTAACTGTTTTGGCGGTGCTGGTTTCAGTATGGGATCGCATTGATGCCAATAACTTATCGATGCTCGCGGTTACTGCCGCAGGTGTTGCAGGAGCAATCGTTGGAGTTCAACGAGCATTAAATGGCCAGATCAACGAATACTCCCATCAAAGTTTTACAACTTCACTGTTGAACTTCATTATGGGAACCTCATTTCTCTTCATCTTAATTGTCATTGGAATGATTATTGGCAAGAGCCACTTAACTCCTTTGCCGACTGATACCTGGTGGATTTACACAGGTGGAGTTATTGGAGTCATCTATATCGCTTTCACATCAACAATTGTTCAGCACCTGGGAGTGCTCACCTTTACCTTGTTTAGTGTTGGTGGACAGTTGGTAGGTTCTTTGGTTATTGATTTAGTCTCACCAACAGATGGTGTCAGCGTAAGCGCTTACCTAGTAACCGGAATTGCTATGACTTACGCAGGTGTTATCGCCGGTGGCGTAAGTAGTTCACGAGTGAAGAAACCACAGAAGCTGTGATGAAGAAAGCCGCAATTGCATAAGAAGAGGATTTAACCCACGGCAAGGTTGCTGCGTAGTAACCAGCTAATGTAATTCCAACGCCCCACAACAAAGCACCGAGGGCATTTGCAGATAAAAACTTGTAGTAATTCATCTTTGAGATTCCAGCAATTGGGGGAACAAAGGTGCGAATCCATGGGAAGAAGCGAGCAGCAACAACAGCCCACCACCCTGTTTGCTCATAGAAGCGCTCAGAACGAGCAATCATGGATTGAATGCGAGGGGAGTTGTGTCGTTCCAAATACGGACGGCCTACTAACCGACCTAATACAAAGCCGATTTGGTCACCAAAGAATGCAGCAATGAAAATTACTGAAACAAGAATGACAATATTTACCTCGCCATGAGCGGCAGCAACCAAGCCCGCACTAAAGAGGATTGAGTCACCAGGCAGGAAAAAGCCAAGCAAAATACCGGTTTCTACAAAGATTATGACCACGATAAGCAGGAATAGAAAGAAGGGGGCTATCGATGCAAACTGGGTATCAAAGGAAGCTGCTAGCTCAATCACACTGACTTCTTAACCGCCGCAGCTACAGCCTTGACCACATTTGCATCAAAAACACTTGGCACAATGAAAGATGTGTTGAGTTGTTCAGGAGTAACACAATCAGCGATCGCTTCAGCTGCTGCAACTAACCCAGCGCTGAAGAGGATTGAGTCTCCAGGTAGGAAAAAACCCAACAAAATGCCGGTTTCTACAAAGATTATGACCCCAATTAGCAGGTACAGAAAGAAGGGTGCAATCGATGCAAACTGGGTGTCAAAGGATGCAGCTAGTTCAATCACACTGACTTCTTAACCGCCGCAGCTACAGCTTTGACTACATTGGCATCGAAAACACTTGGCACGATGAATGATGTGTTGAGTTGCTCGGGAGTAACACAATCAGCAATTGCTTCAGCTGCTGCAACTAACATTTCATCTGAAATCTTGTGTGCATTTGCATCAAGTAGACCACGGAAGATTCCTGGGAAAGCTAATACATTGTTGATCTGATTTGGTTGATCGCTGCGACCCGTAGCAACAACTGATGCATATTTACGGGCGATTGCTGGCTCGATTTCAGGATCTGGATTTGCAAGTGCAAAGACGATTGAACCCTTCGCCATTGATGCAACATCTGCTTCTTTGAGAACGTTTGGCGCGCTGACACCAATGAATACATCTGCGCCAGCCATGGCTTCAGAAATACTGCCGGTGAAATTTGTAGGATTGCTATTGTCAATGAACCATTGCTGCATAGAGTCTTCAGATGTCAGACCACTATGAATTACGCCATTGACATTAAAACCGATGATATTGCTTGCGCCATTTAAGGTAAGAAGGCGAGCGATTGCATTACCTGCAGCACCAACGCCACTTAAAACAATCTTTACTTGAGACAGATCCTTTTTAACTAATTTCAGAGCATTTCGTAGAGCTGCTAGTACAACAATTGCTGTGCCATGTTGATCATCATGGAAAACCGGAATATCCAGAAGCTCACGCAAGCGTGCTTCAACTTCGAAGCAGCGTGGAGCGGAAATATCTTCAAGGTTAATTCCGCCATACACAGGTGCGATTAACTGAACTGTGCGAACAATTTCATCAACATCCTGGGTATCTAGACATACAGGCCAGGCATCAACATCAGCAAAGCGCTTGAATAACGCAGCCTTACCCTCCATTACCGGCAGGGCAGCAGCCGGACCAATGTTTCCAAGGCCCAAAACAGCTGATCCATCAGTCACAACAGCGACGGTATTGCGCTTAATTGTTAGCCGGCGAGCATCTGCTGGATCGGCAACGATCGCCTGACAAATTCGGGCAACTCCTGGTGTGTAAGCACGAGACAGATCATCACGAGTCTTGAGTGGAACCTTTGATGCGATTTCAATCTTTCCACCAAGGTGCAATAAGAATGTTCGATCACTAACTTTACGAACTGTTAAATCGGGATTTAATGAAATTGCAGCGGTGATTTCATCTGCATGTTCAGCATCAACGGTGTCACAGGTAATATCAATAACAACTTTTTCAAGAAGTGACTCAACGACGTCAAGTGCTGTAATTGTTGCACCAGCACCAGTAATAACAGTTGTCGCTAAAGCTACTGGATGTGATTCTGGAGATCCTTCAACACGGATCGTGATTCCGTATCCAGGTGATGTTGATGCCATTTACACAACTCCATATAGACGATCGCCAGCATCACCTAATCCGGGAACGATGTAGCCGTTCTCGTTTAGCTTTTCATCGAGTGCGCCAGTAACAATTGTGATTGGGACTCGGCTATTTGCAAACTCCTTTTCAACCGCTGCGATTCCTTCAGGAGCAGACAAGATACAAACTGCAGTGATATCTGTTGCGCCAAGATCAATTAAGTAATGGAATGCCATAATCAAAGTTCCACCAGTTGCAAGCATTGGATCAAGCACAAAAACCTGGCGCCCAGAAAGATCATCAGGCAGTCGGTTTGCATATGTGCTTGCTTCTAAAGTCTTTTCGTCGCGGACCATTCCTAAGAAACCAACTTCAGCGGTTGGGATTAACTTGCTCATACCTTCGAGCATTCCAAGACCGGCGCGCAAAATTGGAACTACAACTGGACGAGGTTCAGCAAGTTTCTGACCCTTTGTCTTTGTTACAGGTGTCTTAATCTCAACCTCATGAGTACGAACATCGCGAGTTGCCTCGTATGCCAAGAGGGTTACAAGCTCTTCTACCAATCGACGAAATGTCGGTGAATCTGTGCGTTCGTCGCGCAAAACAGTCAATTTATGGTTGATAAGTGGGTGATTGGCAACATGTACTTTCATAGGCCTTACCTTACAGGGGTTTCATTCCTTTCCAATGAGTGAAAGTATGAGCACATGTCCGATTTCGAAGAAGAGCTCGTTGAAGAGATTGAATCCTTCGATGAAATCGATGATGAAGTAAGCGACCTCACAAGTGATGTTGATTTTGCGGTAGCGGCTTGGCATGAAGATGGCCGTTGGACTTTAGCGGCATTGCCAGACCCATTTGATTTAACAAAAATTATTTCTCGCTTAAAGTCTCAACAAACCAATGGCGGAGCAATCGCCTTAATCGCAATTGATGAAGAGTTTTTCATTGTGATTCGTGTTCTCGGTACACACATCTCACTTTTCTTGAGTGATGTTACCGCTGCGTTTGATTACGAAGTTGCCGAAGAGTTACTTGAGATCGCAGATATTCCAATGCCCGATGAAGATGAAGAGCCAGGACCTATTGGCCACCTCGAAATTCTTGCAGATCTTGGCATGAATGGAATGGAAATTTCGGCTTTGTGTGATGATGAAGAGTTGTTTCCAGATGAACAACTTGAAGCGATTGCTGCTCGTTTAGGTTTCGGACAAGATTTCTCGGAGTTATTGAATCTGTGAACGATATTGAAATGATGCGAGTGGCATTGGATGCCGCTCGTAAAGCTTTAGCAAGTGCCGATATTCCAGTTGGCGCTGCAATCTTTAATAGAGATGGCGAATTAATCGCAACGGGACATAACGAACGCGAGCTTCACAAAGACCCAACTGCACATGCTGAGATAGTTGCAATAAGAAACGCGGCACGAAAAATCGGTGATTGGCATTTAACGGATCACACACTTGTGGTGACACTTGAACCATGCGCAATGTGCGCAGGCGCAATTGCTCAGTCGCGACTTCAAACCGTTGTCTTCGGTGCGTGGGATGAAAAAGCAGGCGCAGTTGGTTCGATGTGGGATTTATTGCGCGATCCACGCAGCACCTTCAGAACCGAAGTTCGTGCAGGAGTTTTAGCTGATGAGTGTGGTGAATTAATTAAAGGCTTTATACAAGAAGTTCGTAAGAAGGATTAAGAATCACCATAGATCCCTCTTCCTCACCAACCATGCCTTCAGCACGCAACTGAGAGCCAACTTCAAGTCCAGCAATTTCACGACGTCCTAAGAAGTGCAGCGAAACTCCGCCTGTTTCATCCCAAATCTCTACTTCTAGAGTTGGCGCAGAACCTCGTGGTGCGGTCTTAATTGATGTCACTCGGCCCTGTACCTGCGCACGCTTTCTCCATTCAATATTGCCAATAGGTGTCACATTTTCTGCGTAGTGACTAATTGGTTCAATATTTACAGGCGGTGCCTTCTTTACAGGCTTTGGAGTTTCAACAGGTTTTGTTACAGATGCGGTTTGTGCAACTACATTTTTGCCCGACGTAATTCGATCCACGTCAAAAGGAACAATCGTTGCAACTACACGTGGCAACTGAGAAATTGGCGCTGCGATCTCTTCAGCTGTTTGATCATGCAATAGTCGACCTAAGAAACCAGAGTATGCGCGACGTGGAAGCAATAGGGTCAATTCAACATCTGGTTTTTCAGTCATACGAATTGCATAATCGAGTGCAGAGTTTGCAAGACGTCGATCCGGACAATCAATTAATTCAAGTGTTACATCATCTAGGGCATCAGATGCAGCCCATGCTTCTTGAATCTCTTCTGCGCGACGATCATCGATTACAAAGTGCACAGCAGACAAATTACGTGGTTGCAAGCTTCGTGCATAACGAACAGCACCTACAGTTGCGATGTCAACATTATCTACGAGAACAGTTACATCATGGCGAGCGATAGAAGTTGCACGCTCTTGGTGTTGCTTTACTGCAAGTGCTTCTTGTTCACGAGTGTATTGACGGCGCAATCGTAAGAATGTCATCACAAGAATTGGAGCGGTAACAAGAACTAACCAAGCTCCTTCAGTGAACTTAACTACTGAAAAGATAATGACAACTACAAATGAAATCGAACCCGCAAGTGCGTTGATGAAAATCTTCGCTCTCCATGCACCAGTCTTATTACGCAGTGCATGTCGGGTCATTCCAAAACCAGCCAAGGTAAAGCCTGTGAATACGCCAAGTGCATAGAAGGCCACTAAGTGTTCAACAGAACCGGCGGTAATTAGTACTAAGAATATCCCGCCACCAGATAGAAGCAGAATTCCGTTTGAGAATGCTAAGCGGTGGCCACGCTTTGTTAATTGGCGAGGCAAATATCCATCGGTAGCAACGAAGTTCACCAGAATTGGGAAGGCGCTGTAGGTCGTATTTGCGCCAGCAAACAAGATAAGCATTGTGGCTAGCTGAACCATGACGAACATGATTGAACCAACGGCTCCGTCACCCATGATCGTTTTGGCGATCTGAGAAATTACGGTTGGAGTGCCTGATTCATAAGGCACAGCATGGATCTTGTGGGCAAACCATGAAACTCCAAGAACAAGGGATCCAAGCAATGTGCTCATTACATACAAGGTGCGACGGGCATTTACATGCTCTGGGGTCTTAAACAAAGCCACACCATCTGAAATCGCCTCTAGACCTGTAAGTGATGAACCGCCATTTGCAAATGCGCGAAGCAAAATAAAGATTGCAGCAAAGGTTAATAACCCTTGTTCTTGACCAATCTCAACAGCACCGGGTTGCTCAACACTTAACTGGATCAAAGTTCCAGCGAAGTGACGATAGATACCGACGGAAAACACAATGAACATGCAGCCCACGAAGAAATAGGTTGGTAAAGCAAAGGCCTTACCTGCCTCTTTTACTCCACGAAGATTTCCGTAGGTGAGCAAAACAATTACCGCCAAGATCATAGGAATCTTGAATCCATGCAAGCCCGGGAAGGTAGAAATAATCGCTGCAACACCTGCTGCAGATTGAATAGCAACGGTAACGATGTAATCCAACATCAAAGCAACAGCTGCAATTTGTGCAACAACCGGTCCAAAGTTATCTCGCGAAACAATGTAAGCGCCACCGACTTTTGTGTACACATTAATAACATCACGATATGAAAGTGTGATGATTACCAAGATTGTTAGAACAACAGCGGTCATTGGCATCAAGATTGAGAAAGCTGCTAAACCAAATGCAGGAAGCAATGCGATCAAGATCTGCTCTGATCCGTATGCAGAGGATGAAATACAGTCAGAAGACAAAATTCCTAATGCGTATCGCTTGCTCAAACGTTGGTGACCCAATGAGTGTCGGTTTAATGGATTACCCAACAAGCGACGCTTGATTGTGTAGAAGAAAGAGTCTTTTAGGTGTGCGTGATCCTTGAGAACTTCAGGGGCGGGCGCGTCATCGGTCCACGACTTAGGCACTGGGACCTCCTCTTTTCATTGCGAAAAACGCAACTTAATAAGCATCACTCTACCTCAGGGCGCACGATCTTCACTGTTTTAAGCGCTCCGCGTATGCTTTGGGCATGCATACACAGTTGTATATCGATGGCCAATGGGTTGATGGTGTTGGAAAGCTACCTGTTTACGATCCAAGCGATGGTTCAGTAATTGCTGAAGTAGCACTTGCCGGAGATGCACAATGTGATGCCGCAATTGCAGCTGCCGATGCAGCAGCAAAGGCGTGGGCAAAGACTGCGCCCCGATATCGTTCTGAGATTTTGCGTAAAGCATTTGAGTTAATGACCGCTGAAAATGAAGCGATTGCAACAATGATTTCGCTTGAAAATGGCAAAGCGATGCCGGATGCTCGTGGTGAAGCAACATATGCCGCAGAGTTTTTCCGCTGGTTTGCAGAAGAGACTGTTCGCACACCAGGTGATTTCCGTAAATCTCCATCGGGGGATAAGCGAATCCTTGTAACTCATGAACCAATTGGACTTTCTATTCTTATTACACCGTGGAACTTCCCAGCAGGCATGGCTACGCGCAAGATCGGCCCAGCAGTTGCTGCTGGTTGCACAATGATCTTGAAGCCAGCGGGTGAAACTCCACTTACTGCGATGTACATCGTTGATTTGCTAGAACGCGCAGGATTACCAAAAGGTGTTCTTAACTTAGTTCTTCCAGAAAAAACCGGTCCTGCAATTTCAAAGATGCTGCATGATCCTCGTGTTAAGAATCTTTCATTTACTGGTTCAACTGAAGTCGGTCGCATCTTGCTAAAAGAAGCCTCTGATCGCGTAATTCGTTGCTCAATGGAGCTTGGCGGAAATGCACAAGTTGTTATTCATGACGATGCAGATCTTGCAGTAACTATTCCGCAGCTTTCA
>JACCDO010077262.1_pt1 | contig 10305 bp, 11 predicted proteins | sample 7446101 | NCBI WGS metagenome assembly JACCDO01 (sample SAMN15323440, study PRJNA562643) | freshwater metagenome | isolation source: river surface water | place: USA:Blue River Watershed | collected 2017-08-16
CTGCCAGATGACACGCCACTGAGATTGCTCACCTGAAGCGCCATAAACAACAGCGCCATCAGACCGAGCAGGACGAATGCGCCCACTGCGAGATTTAACGTTCGGCCTTGCATTAGTTTTCTCCAAACATAAGTGCGGTCAGCACAAAATCTAATCCGAGTACTGCAAGCGAGCCCACGACGACAGTGAGTGTCGTTGCCCGTGCCACACCTTCTGGTGTGGGCTTTGACTCATATCCCTGCATCAATGCCACCAGGGTGACAGCAAATCCAAAGACAATGCTCTTGATGACCCCATTGACAATGTCGTCCCAGAAATCAACACCATCGGTCATCTGCGCCCAGAACGCGCCAGGGTCTACCCCAATCAACAGCACGCCAACAATCCAGCCCCCGATAATGCCGATGGCCGAAAACAGAGTCGATAACACTGGCACAGTGAGTAGACCGCCAAAGAACCTCGGGCCCAGCACGCGTGCCACCGGATCCACCGCCATCGCCTCTAACGCAGAGAGCTGCTCGCCGGCTTTCATCAGGCCAATCTCCGCCGTCAATGACGTTCCTGCGCGGCCTGCAAATAGCAATGCTGCAATCACTGGCCCCAATTCTCTCACCAAGGCAAGCGCCACTAGGAGCCCCAACGCCTCTTCGGAGCCATAACGTCTCAGGGTGTAATAGCCCTGAAGCCCCAAGACAAGGCCAACAAATAGACCCGCGACCAGAATAATCGCCAGCGAGTGGTTGCCCAGAAAGTGCACCTGAGCGGCAATCGCCTTGGGGCGTCTCCAGATCTGATGCGAACGACTGAGTATCTGTAGACCAAGCCGCGCAAAGATTCCCAGCCCTTCGACAAACCGCAGAATGAGCGCACCGAATCCTGATAGCCAGTTAAGAAATGCGGTCATCGGTCGCCCCCGGGAAGCCCGAACGACTCTTCAATCGGTGGCGCGGGGTAATGAAAGCGGACAGGACCATCCACCTGACCATCGAGAAACTGACGCACAAAAGGATCTTGACTCATCCGCAGCTCAGGCGGCGTGCCCTGGGCAATGAGTCGCGCTCCGGTTGGAGATGGCGCAAATACAAAAATACGATCCGCAATCGCAAACGTCTCGACAACATCATGGGTCACCACCACCGATGTCGCCCCCAGGGCCGAATTCAACCGTCGAATCAGATTCGCGGTCACGCCAAGGGAGATGGGATCAAGACCCGCGAAAGGCTCGTCATAAAGAATCAGCTCGGGATCCAGCGCAATCGCTCTGGCCAACGCGACTCGTCTCGCCATTCCGCCCGATATCTCCGCGGGTTTTAGGGCTGCTGCGCCACGAAGCCCAACCGACTCGAGCTTGAGCATCACCAGGTCCTGGATCATCGACTCCGGCAGCTGGGTGTGTTCACGCAGCGGGAAGGCGACATTCTCAAAACAGGTGAGATCGGTAAACAACGCGCCAAACTGAAATAACAGCCCCATGCGACGACGCATGGCGTACAAAGTGTCTCGTTGGTGTCGATCCACAACCTGACCGAGTACCTCCACCCGTCCCTGCTGCGGGGCAATCAGCCCACTCATGAGCCGCAACAGAGTCGTCTTGCCCACGCCAGACCCCCCCATCAGGGCCACGACCTCTCCCGCTGGGATCTCAAACGAGACCCGATCGATTACTCGACGCGTGTCATAACCGAAGCTGAGATCACGAAAGGCGACGACCGGTCCCTGGGGGGTGCCGGTCACCTGCGAGCTTGGGGTACTGAGCGTCATTGTCGACAAAGACACATTCCGTTGTAGCGATTATTTGGCGCTCGTGGCGACAGCAGGCCAGCCGAGCGAAGAAAACCATCTATTTTAGGACGCCGGCGCTGCTTAAACGTTCCTCAGCCAGGGCAATCGCCTCGGAAGTGCCCCGAACCACCAGCACATCGCCCGGGGACAGACGAAACTGCCCGTCCACATCGACCCGCTTTTGACCCCGGCGAACACTGGTCACCTCGACCCCGATCAGGTCAAGACCGATATCGTCTAGGGGCCGATCGAACCAAGGCGAATTGGCAGGCAAGGAAAAAGACCGAAGTAGCACCTCACTCGTTCGGTCTGAGATGTCCTCATGGGAGCCGTGAAAATAACCACGCAGCAGCCCGTAACGACCATCACGCACTTCACGAATTCGGCGCAGCACCCGGTGTAAAGGAACGCCTGCTAACGCGAGGGCATGAGAGGCCAGCATGAGGCTTCCCTCGACGACCTCGGGAATGACTTCCGTTGCCCCGGCCGCCAACAACGACTCCAGATCACCGTCATCTCGTGCGCGCACCACAATCGGAAGCGCGGGGGCCAGCGCACGCACCGTGTGGATCAGATGGATGGCCGAGACTCGATCGGCATAGGTAATCGCAATCGTTGATGCCCGATGGATGCCGGCTGCAACCAGCGTCTCTTTGCGAGCGGCATCCCCGAAAACCACCGAGCTTCCGGCAGCGGCAGCTTCTCGCGTGCGCTGCGGATCTAGGTCGAGGGCCACATACGGGATCTTTTCGGTATCCAGTAACTGGGCAAGGTTCTGGCCACAACGACCAAAACCGCAGACGATCACATGCCGGTCCGCGGCCATGGTCTTAGCAGCGATCCGGTGCAGTTCAAGTGACCGCGTGAGCCACTCATTACGCACCAGCCGGAGAATCCATCGATCACTCTGATCAATGATGAATGGCGCTAGCAGCATGGAGATCACCATCGCCGCCTGGATCGACTGTAGGGTCTCGTGAGGCACTAGTCCATTTAGAGACGCTGGATTTAACAATACAAAACCAAATTCTCCTGCCTGACAAAGCCACAGCCCTGTTTTCAGTGCTGCGCCAGTCGCCACCTTAAAAACCCGCGCGAGCGCTGCAATCAAAAGGAACTTAAACAGCATCGGGCCGAGCACCAGAAGCGCGATAAATGGGCCGTTCTGCGCGAGCACTTTTAGGTCTAACAACATGCCGACCGAAATGAAGAACAGGCCCATCAGCACATCCCGATAGGGCTTGACGTCAGACTCCACCTGATAGCGGTACTCGGTCTCTGAGATCAGCATCCCCGCCAAGAACGCGCCCAGCGCAAGGGATAGCCCCGCATGCTCGGTGACCAGGGCAAGGCCCAGGGTCATCAACAACACGTTCAGCGTAAAGAGCTCCTGTGACTTGCGTCGAGCGACCAAGGTCAGCCATGGCCGCACTAGGCGCTGCCCCACCAGTAAGGCGACCGCGAGCACCAGAACCGATTTGCCCAGCGCGAGCCCCAATGCGGTCGCCAGGCTCTCGCCTGAGCTTCCCGCCCCGCCGATCACCGACAGCGCAGGAATCAGCACGAGCAGCGGAACTACTGCCAGATCTTGAAAGAGCAAGACCCCGACAACCGGCTTCCCGTGCGGCGATTCAATCTCCCCTCGATCGCTCGCTAGCCGCATGACCATCGCCGTCGATGACATGGCCATGGCGCCACCCAGCGCAAGGCCAGCCTGCCAGCCCAGACCGTGAAAGTCCTGGGTCAAGACCAGGACCAGCAACACCGCCAGCATGGTCAAGGCCACCTGAAGCCCCCCAAGGCCAAACACCAGGCTGCGCATTGCACGCAGCTTGGGCAGGCTGAATTCAAGGCCGATAGAGAACATTAGAAACACCACACCAATCTCGGCCAGCCATTTCGTGACATCGGTATCGGGAGCCAACCCCAACGCATGGGGACCGAAGGCAAGTCCCACGACCAGATAGCCCACCAGCGGGGGCAGCTTTAGGGCGCGTGCGGCTGCCACGGCACCAACGGACACCGCCAACAGCACCACAATGACCCCAAGAAGAGATTCCATGTCTGGTATGAACTTTGCTTAAACGCTTTGCTACACTGCTTGCACCGAACCCCAAGTGTAGCAATGGACAAGACGAGGACAGGGAACGCATTGGCTGCAAACGATCAATCTGAGTCCGCATCACGCGATCGAGCCCACGCTATTTTTGCGCGGGCTCGCGAGGTCATCCGGATCGAGGCGGATGCGGTGCTTGGACTGCTCGATCAGCTCGATCAACAGATCGTGATCGCTGCGGAGACGATTCTGGCGTGTACCGGACGCGTCGTGGTCTCAGGAATGGGTAAATCCGGGCATGTCGCCCGCAAGGTGTCGGCCACGCTGGCATCGACCGGCACGCCTGCCTTTTTCGTGCATCCCGCAGAGGCGCGCCACGGCGATCTGGGCATGATCCAGAGTAACGACGTGGTCTTGGCGTTCTCAAATTCTGGAGAGACAGAGGAACTGTCGACGCTTGCACCGCACATCAAACGACTCGGGGCCAGATTGATTGCGATAACCGGTAATCCTGAGTCGTCGCTCGCGAAACTCGCCGACATTCATCTGAATGCCTCGGTCAAGGTCGAAGCCTGTCCACTGAATCTCGCCCCCACGGCCAGCACCACTGCTGCGCTCGCCCTCGGGGATGCGCTTGCATTAGTGCTCCTCGATCTTCGCGGCTTTAGTGCCGAAGACTTTGCTCGGTCACACCCAGGCGGCAGCCTTGGCCGCCGGCTGCTGGTCCGTGTCTCAGACGTGATGCGCACCGGCGAACAGCTTCCAGTCGTGCAAGAGGGTACGCTGGTGACCGATGCGTTTCAGGTCATCAGCGCAAAGCGTATGGGCATGACCGCCGTGGTAAACACGGCGAACCGCGTTGTAGGAATTTTTACAGATGGCGACCTACGTCGCGTCTTGTCACAAGGGGTTGATCTGCGAGGCATGCGGATTGACGACGTCATGACGCGCAACCCCAAGTCGATCGATGGCCATCGTCTCGCCAGCGAGGTGGCGCATCTGATGGACACCACCCGCATCAATCACTTACTGGTCGTCGATCGCGAGGGGGCACTTGTCGGTGCCGTTGGCATCCACGATCTACTTGAGTCCAAGATTCTCTAGCCTGTCATGAGCACGGTAACTCCAGAGACCGCTGATCTTGCTGATGTACGGCGCCGCTGTCAGCAGCTTGAATGGATGTTTTTTGATGTCGATGGCGTGATGACTGACGGCGGATTGTTTTACAACGACCAGGGTGAGGCCTTCAAACGATTTAATGTCTTAGATGGTCACGGTCTAAAGGCGCTCAAGGCCGCAGGCATCAGGATCGCGATCCTCAGTGGACGCAGTCATCCGGCCACCGCGACACGCGGCCGAGAACTTGGCTTTGACCTGGTGATCCAGGGGCAAAGCGATAAAGGGCCCGCCTTTGATGCGCTGATCAAGACGCATGCGATTAACCCCGAGCGTTGTGGTCACATGGGCGATGACACCCCTGATCTTGCGCTCTTTGCCCGCGTTGCCTTTGCCGCCGCGGTGCCCAACGCCCATCCAAGGGTAATTGCGCAGGCCCACTGGGTGGCGTCACGCCAAGGGGGGCAAGGTGCTGTTCGGGAGTGCTGTGACTTTATTTTGGAGTCTCGCGCATGAGAGGCGCAGACCGAGTCGGACAGTTCGTTTCCGTCGGTCTTTTTCTTGTGCTCGCCATCGCCTCGTGGGGACTCACGGAATACCTTCAGCGCGGTCGAATGATGTCTGCACCCACGAGTACCACGGGACCAAACGCGATCATTGAGAATCCGAAGATCGTACGGTCCGATCCTTCGGGTCGGCCCCAGTACCGTCTCGAGGCGGCCTCCATTACCTACAGTGAACGTGCGGATCGCAGTGAGATTCAGCAGCCCGTGGTCTCTTCCCTTGCCGCGAACAAGCCACTCACTGTAGTCCGTGCGCAGTCCGCCATCGCCACTGATCAGCTCAATCGAATTGACCTACAGGGTCAGGTGCTAATCACCCGCGCCGCCGAAGGCACACAGCCCGGAGCGCGCATTGAGACCGAACGGGCAACCCTGCTGATGAAAGAGGAGCGCGCCGTCAGTGATGCGCCTGTGCTGATCTCGCGAGGCGCCTCGACGCTTGCCGGCGTGGGGATGGTCTTTGATCAGAAGACGCAGAAAATCGAGATCACATCAGACTCAAGAATGGTTGTCCCAAGAGAGAAACGATGAACGCACGTCTTGACCACCGCCTCATTCCCATTTTGTTGACGCTTTTTTTGCTCGGTCTGGCAGCCCCCCAGTCCTTCGCGGAAAAAGCAGATCGCGACAAACCCACCACGATTGACTCGGACCGCCTGAGCCACGATGACCAGAAGCAGATCACCACATTCAGTGGCAATGTGGTGCTGACCAAAGGCACTCTCCAGATGCGGGGTGACCGAATGGAACTCTGGCAGGATGCCAACGGTAATTATTTTGGGGTCATGACCGGCAGGCCCGCCCGTTTTCGACAGAAGCGTGACGGCGTCAATGAGTTCATGGAAGGCGAAAGTGGCCGCATGGACTACAACGGCAAAGAGGAAACAGTCGTACTGAGCGGCAACGCCATCATGCGACGCGTGGAGGGCGATCAGCTCAAAGATCAGGTCTCAGGCGATCGCCTGACCTACAACAACCTAACCGAACGCTATCTGGTGGAGTCCGGAGAAGGGCAGCCGCGCTCCCGTATGTTTCTGATGCCAAAGTCGGAAGGTCGTACACCGTGACGGAGACCCACACCCTTGACGTCAGAGGTCTGCGCAAGGCCTACAAAGGGCGGACAGTCGTTCAAGATGTCACGATGACCCTTGCCAGCGGAGAGGTCGTGGGCCTACTGGGGCCCAACGGCGCAGGCAAGACCACTAGTTTTTACATGATCGTTGGACTGGTGCGATCCGATGCAGGGGAGATCTGGATGGATGGCAAGAATCTGGCGTTCATGCCCATTCACCAACGCGCACGACTCGGGCTATCGTATCTGCCGCAAGAGGCGTCCGTCTTTCGCAAACTCTCTGTTGCCGACAATATCCGCGCAGTGCTCGAGCTTCAGACGGATGATGCTGGCGCCCCTTTATCCGCGGCCGACATTGAAACGCGCCTGACCGCATTACTGGATGACCTGCAGATTTCAGCGCTTCGCGACAACATGGCCCAATCTCTTTCGGGGGGCGAACGTCGTCGTGTAGAGATTGCGCGCGCACTCGCCACCTCTCCGCGCTTCATTCTGCTCGATGAACCGTTTGCGGGTGTAGATCCGATTGCCGTGATTGAGATTCAGCGCATCGTCCGTTTTTTGAAGAGTCGCGGTATTGGGGTGTTGATCACAGACCATAATGTCCGCGAGACGCTAGGCATCTGTGACCGCGCCTACATCATTAGCGAAGGCTCTGTTCTCGCGAGCGGCGCACCCCAAGAGATCGTGGCCGATCCGAGTGTTCGTAAGGTCTATCTCGGGGAACACTTCCGCATGTAGGCGCCTTGCCGTCTATGAAACCGACGCTCGGCCTTCGCACCTCTCAACAGCTCGCCTTAACCCCGCAGCTGCAACAGTCCATTCGACTTCTGCAGTTATCAACGGCCGAGCTCGAACAAGAGATCGAACAGTTTCTATCGGATAACCCGCTACTAGAAATCACCGAACCCGAGCGTGTCGAGGCCGCTCATGAGGACCACGACGACCACCATGATGATCAACTTCCAGGATCTGCTGAGAACTGGTCGATTGGCGGCAAAGGGTCCCGTGATGATGATGACGAACAAGACTGGATGGCCCAGCGTGCGGCGGCGACCGGGCTTGTTGATCATCTCCATGAACAGGCCATGGCGCTGAAGCTTTCTGATCGAGATCGCGCCTGGTTAAAGGTGCTGATCGAAAGCCTGGATGACGATGGCTACCTACGTGAGGGTCTCGATGAGATCGAAGAAGGCATCGCAGATGCCTTTGAGGCCGCGTTTGGTGAGCGATTGGATACCGATGAGCAGACGCTGGGGCTCACGCTACTGCAGGCGATGGACCCGGCTGGCGTTGGTGCACGAGACCTATCCGAATGCCTACGTCTTCAGCTGGCACGGCAGCAAGACGATCACGACGCTGATGTGTTCGCGCTTGCTATGGCCATTGTTCGTGAACCCTCGCTACTCGAGGCGGTCGGTGGTCGCGACTTCACTCGGCTGTGTCAGTCTCTGCGGTGTGATCGAGACACGCTGCGAGACGTTCTCACCACCATTACCCGGTTAAATCCAAAACCCGGCGGTGCGTTTCGACAGGATGCGGCAGAAGCGGTCATTCCTGATGTGATTGCCTTTCGGTCGAAGACACGTCAGGGCATCCGCTGGCAGGTTCGCCTGAATGAGTCTGCTGTGCCGCGGCTGTCGATCAATCCCGTGTATGCAGAAATGATTCGTCAAGATAAGGCCAGCAGCATGTCAGGTCAGCTGCAAGAGGCCCGTTGGGTGATAAAAAACATTCAGCAGCGATGCGACACGATCCTTCGTGTTGCCCAGGCGATCGCTCGTGAGCAACACGCATTTTTTGAGCAGGGCGAGACTGCGATGCGCCCGTTAGTACTGCGCGAGATTGCCCAACAGTGCGAACTGCATGAGTCGACGGTCTCCCGCGTGACCACGAACAAGTACATCCTGACCCCAATGGGCACCTTCGAGCTCAAGTACTTTTTTACCAGTCACGTCGGTACCGAGGATGGAGGCACTGCATCATCGACCGCGATCCGGGCCAAAATTAAACAATGGATTGCCTCCGAAGATCCTCGTAAACCCTTGTCTGATCAGCAGATTGCGGATCGTTTTGCCCAAGAAGGTGTCCAAGTTGCGCGGCGCACGATTGCAAAGTATCGGGAAGCGCTCAGAATTGACCCCGTCAGCCAACGTAAGAAACTCTAAAAGGAGGTCGTACCATGCATCTGACTGTCAAAGGGCATCACCTCGAAATCACCGACGCAATTCACCGGTACGTTGATCAGAAATTCGGGCGGCCCTGGCGACACTTTGATCATGTCAACGAAGTCCACGTGGTACTGAGCGTTGAAAAGGTCTTCCAGCGGGCAGAGGTAACCGTCCATCTCCCCAAAAAAGACATCCACTGCGAGTCCGTCCATACGGACCTTTACGCCGCGATCGATCAGCTGGCCGATAAGCTCGACCGGCAAGTCGTACGGTACAAGGAAACCCACCGGCCTGGCGTCCACAGGGGCCAGGGGAGCGATCGCTGGCAGTCGGTTTCGTCGGCTTGATCGCCGGCTTAACGCGCCGCAGCAATCGATCTATAATCCGCCCACTCGATTGATACGAGGCGGAAATGAACCGCATAAGCCAGCTTTTACCCCTGACCAACGTCATCGTTGGTCTTGAAGCCAGTAGCAAGAAGCGTGTTTTCGAACAGGCAGGGCTTCTTTTTGAAAACAACCAGGGCATTGCGCGCGTCAAGGTCTTTGACTCGCTGTTTGCCCGTGAACGTCTCGGGTCGACTGGCCTGGGCGAGGGGATTGCAATCCCGCATGGACGCATCAAGGGACTGAAAGATGCGGTGGCTGCGGTCTTGCGTCTGTCAGAGCCCGTTGCCTTTGATGCCCCGGATGGCAAGCCCGTCAGCCTGCTGCTGATCCTGCTGGTCCCCGAACAGGCGACCCAGCAGCACCTAGAGATCCTTTCCGAAGTCGCTGAGATGCTGTCGGACCGCACCATGCGCGATCGGCTTCTTTCCGAGGCCGACCCCAAAGTCCTGCACGAGGCGCTCGCGAGCTGGCAGCCGGCCCGTGCTTGACGTCAAAACCCTCTTTGATGACAACGCAGAGGCGTTAAAGCTTAGTTTTTTAACGGGCCAGGTAGGTGCGAGTCGAAAGATCGGCTCGCAGTCCACCCAGAGTGCCGATCTCATCGGGCACCTAAATCTGATTCATCCGAGTCGCATCCAGGTCATGGGCGCAGAGGAAGTCGCCTATTACAACCGGCTTGATCCCCAGCGCAAGAGTTATCTCACCGCAGAACTGCTCGCAGGAAAACCACCGGCCATCATCATCGCCGATGACCAGATTCCGCCCGCAGAACTCTTTTCCGCCTGCGAACGAGAAGGTCTGGCGCTCCTGCGAACCCCTGTCTCGGCTGGACAGATCATTGAAGTGGCGCGTGCTCAGTTATCCCGCGTACTCGCCCCGAAGACCCAGATGCACGGCGTCTTCATGGATGTACTGGGGATGGGAGTGCTGATCGCCGGAGAGTCTGGACTCGGCAAGAGCGAACTCGCCCTTGAACTCGTGACACGAGGACACGGACTGATCGCGGACGACGTGGTGGAGTTCACGCGTGTGGCCGCCGATGCGGTCGAAGGACGCTGCCCACCGCTGCTACAGAACCTCCTTGAAGTCCGCGGCCTTGGCCTGTTGGATATCAAGACCATTTTTGGTGAGACTTCCGTACGACGAAAGATGCGAC
>JACCDO010798772.1_pt1 | contig 10305 bp, 5 predicted proteins | sample 7446101 | NCBI WGS metagenome assembly JACCDO01 (sample SAMN15323440, study PRJNA562643) | freshwater metagenome | isolation source: river surface water | place: USA:Blue River Watershed | collected 2017-08-16
CTTCCTTAAATCAAATAATGAATGTTGTATATCAAGGTCAACCTAGTGGCTCTATTTGCGAGAACTTGCTCGGTACACTATTGAACTACATTACAGTGCCTCCCTCGGAAGAGAGAGCCAGTAAAGCAACCATACTGGAAATTGATGTAGTCTATGCGTTGATCTTCGACGCCTTCGGTGTTGGCCCGACTAATCGCAAGCTTCATGCTGCCTCATGTGGTTGCTTTGCATTGACAATATTTGCTTATGTGGTCTCTGCAATGAATCAGGACAAATTCACGTCGGAAATCATCATAGGCGTGGTCAACGCGCAAGCCGATCATGAAAACGAAAACTTCAAACTCGTTGTGCATGAGCTATCTAAGTATTCAGCTTCTTCAGGGTATCTAATGGATGCAAACATCTTTGCTATCTTTTTAAAATCAATCAGAGCCATGAAAACTACGAATGAGAAGCTAATCAAATACATTTCTTGTAGTGTTCGCAATATCAGTATGCACAGGCATCTTGTTCCCCGTGTCTTGACTTGTACAGGTTTAGATCTCTTAGTTCGTGAACTATTGGATACCTCTACTTCTGAGGACTTATGCTTGGACATTGCACTAATGCTGTTCTATGCACAAGAGTATTCACTCCAAAATCACTTCGTCATTAACTCGGAATTCGCTTTGTCCTGCATCTCCGCGATAATGCAGGAATGGAAAGAAAGTTCAGAACTCACTAAAATTTGCAAATACACATTAGGTGAAGTATTAGAAAAGTACAGCGACGGAGTTCACGTCGATCCTGCATTTGTGCAATCCATGTACACGGAGATGAAACTGGGCAACAGCAGTGAGGTGATCGCTTACGTGCGCTCGTTGCCTCCACGTGCGCTACATATCTGCCCTACCTTTTCATTGCCTGATATCAAGAATAAAGCAAGTGATATTTTGCCTTATTTCATCACGGTAGGTGCAGCAGACCAATGGAAGCCATTCTTAGTCCGTGAACGGAAACGCATGGTCACTGAGATGCTAGACAAAACCATTATCGAACCCATCAAGTACGAGAACTTGCTTCATCTGGCGACTATTCCACATAGCATTTGGAGTAAAATAGAAGACGAATATCCAAGAGTTAAGCTACCATCAGACGCGGAAGTCAACCAATATTTCGGCAGCAGTGATGACGTCCTTTACGAAGACGCGGAGGATTCCTCAGACAAGGAGTAGCACCTAACCCTAACCTAGAATATATTGTAAAATGTATTAAAAAGATCATTATCATTACATGAATCACAAATTATTTTCAATATTAACACATCTAAATTTGAAATGTTATTAATATTTGCGTTTGCTGAGCCTCCAGGCATCCTTCTCGTTGAATCTGTCAAATAGCGGCTCGATTTTCTCCTTGCGCTTGGTCTTGCTCAAATGCTCTGGATCAGCTTTCTTGAAAAACTTCGGTGCCATTTCAACTAACCACTTTGCATCGACCTGCAGGACATTCCGCATGTATTCCTTCGTGGTCAAGACTAGCTCATGGTACAGCACCCACTCGGGATTTTTGTTGAACAAAGACGACGAAGGGTGAATATAAACCGGCTGCCCATCTTGTATGGTTTTGTAACCTTCCTGAGGATCTTTTTTAGCACAACATGTGAAATATCCAGCAACTATACATTTCCGTACACGAACTAAGTTCTTGCCAGCGCTCACAATATCCATGTGATACTTGTCCATTATGCTAATCAGCTGAGTTCGCACATCTTGTGCACGTCGCATCGATCGTGCTTGAACAAAATTCTCAAAACACCATGGATTAGAAAAGCTTGAGGCAGCCCATGCATTGTATAGGTTGAGTAACGTTAAATGGTCGCCATCAGCGTGGTTGAACTTGGCTTTCTTTTGATCGGCTGCAGCCGCTTTATCCTTAGGTCTATACCACGGAGGTTCTACAGAAAGCATGGCAACAACAGTTAATATCTCTTCACTACAACCCAGCTCCGCAGACACGATCAACATCTTAGATAATGACGGTTCCAAAGGGAATTCAGCCATCTTGCGGCCCAATCGCGTCAAAAGACCATCGTCATCCAGGGCACCCTGCATATACAAGGACTCCATAGCTGTGACAAGCGTCTGAATAGGCGGTGGATCCATAAAATCGAAGCCTATTAGGTCATTAATTCCCATAGCTTTCAATTGCAACACAACATTTGCAAGGTTTGTGCGCTGTAATTCTGGTACGGAAGACGCCAGCATTTCTGTTTCGAACGCAGCTTCCGTATATAGACGGTAGCATTTGCCCGGCCCTGTGCGTCCCGCACGACCAGCACGCTGCTTTGCACTTGCAGTAGAGATAGGGGTCACCATGAGAGAATCCATACCTAACTTAGGGTTAAAGAGCTTCTGCTTACAAAAGCCAGGGTCGATGACGTAATAGATACCATCGATTGTAAGCGAAGCCTCTGCAATGTTTGTAGCAATTACACATTTGCGACTGCCTGGTGGTGCTGGATCAAAGATACGACTTTGCATTTCTGATGGTAAAGCACCATAAACAGGAAGAATGATGAGCTCGGGGGCGAGATCATCCAGAGCCTTCATGCGGCTATACAAGATTTCAGCGCAGGTGTCAATTTCTTCTTGACCTGTGAGGAACACCAAAATATCTCCTGCTGGTTCAGAAAGATGAATTTGCATGATTGTAATCAACGCGGCTTCCAAGTAATCCGGCTCTGGCTCTTTGCAATACAGGATTTCCACAGGATATAATCGCCCTGGGATCGTAAATGTTTGGCAATTATTGAAATAGCTTGCAAATTTTTGAGCATTTAATGTAGCTGAGGTGACAATCAGTTTGAAGTCATCACGCTTGCGTAACAGCTGCTTGAGCAAGCCAAAGAGCACGTCCGTGTGTATGGTGCGCTCGTGGGCTTCGTCTAGAATGATACAGATGTATTTCGACAACGCGTTGTCGGCTAGATACTCGCGCATCAACATGCCATCTGTCATATACTTAATGACTGTCGCAGGAGATGTTTTGTCTTCAAAGCGTATGCTGTAGCCTACTTCTTGCCCTAATTCACAGCCGAATTCTTCGGCGACACGTTTCGCTACAGACGTGGCGGCTACTCGTCGAGGCTGCGTGCAGCCCACACAGCCTTTCTTGGTGTACCCCATTTCTGCCAAATACTGCGTCATTTGCGTAGTCTTACCAGAGCCCGTTTCACCAATGACAACTAGAACTTGATTCTGTGCAATAGCGCTCATCAGCTCGGATCGCAACTGAAAGACGGGCAGACTCTCACGCTGCTCTCGAATCGACTTGTTGCTGATTTGGCCATAGGACAACCCTTTTCCTTGTGTTTTTTGCTTCCATTCAGGCAATGCAAAGGACCCTCCTACATTAATACTACGCAATTCGGAAGCGAAATGCCGCTCTCCGCTCTCTGGCATGGGGTCCTCCCAAGGCTTGCTGAGGTCTTTCGGAATAGCGTCGATGAGGTCATTGGCTTGAGCGCGCTTGAGCTCGCGTCGCTCTTTGCCTAGTTCGGCCTGATGCAAAGCTGCACGACTCATGCTTCCATCCGGGTTTTTGACAATGCGTACAGGTTCTACCTCTTTGCCAAGTTTGGTCTGGCCTTTGAGGAATGGCGGCTCCTGATCGTTCAGCTCGATGTCGATGTCCTCATCAGGCTCGACATCTTGCAAAGCGCCCATGCCGCTTTCAGCATCAAAAGTAGGATACTCCACTACGCTTAATACACCTGCATTGATAAGCTGCTTGGCTTCCCACAACTCCGCCGAGGAGAGCTTCTTCGACCGTCTGTTGGCCATCCGCTCTTCCTCGAGCTCCTGCTGTTTTAATCTCTGAACATCCACACCAATATTAATAGAACCTGATTTTTGTACAGGATTATTCATAGAACTAGTCGCATTTTTTAATGCAGAAGCGGATCTTTCAGGGAGCAGATCTTGCCCTGTAGACTGGTCCACTTCTTTGATGCTGAGCGCCATCTTCGAACCAACCAAAGAGATTACCTTGACTTTCACTGCTTGGCCTTTGCGGACGACACTTTTGATGTCATTAACACGCTCTTTCTGAATTTGAGCAATATGACATAATCCCTCTTTTTTTGTTTTGAATCCTAGCAATTCGATAAAGCATCCAAAATCCATTATATTTGCTACTTTCCCATCGTATATTGCATAAAGTTGTGGTTCATTACTGTACATTTTCCCACCATACTTATCTAAATTGCCATTGTCCTGGAAAGATGACGCTTGATCTACGTCTTGAAAACGACTCTTACGAACTTCTCTCCCGCTGCTGTTTGAAGAATGTTCGTCGAGATCCTCTCGAACTCTCTTGCGATCTACACTCGGAGTCATAGTAGAAGGTGGCGGAGGTGGCGGCGAATATTTTTTATTGTCTAAAATTAGCGGTACAGGCGCTGTATTAGTTCCACTCAAGCCCGGGTAAGATATTTCTGCTGCCGACTTCGGCACCCTGATTTTGGCGGGCAGGGCTGTTGAAGCACCTTTCGTTTGAACAGATGCATGAACTATGTGTAACAATTCTTCATTTAGACTTGTAGAAAAGTCGGCCCCATTTTCACGCAATTTAGCACCAAAATCTATGATATTTTTACAAGTGCGCGCTAGGTGTATGATGAACTCAGCTAAGGTTTTGTCACTGAAGCCCAGATGTTTGTCCAGCTCTTCACACACTTTCTGAATGAGAGCCAAGCGCTCAAGCTCCTTCAGATCCGACATTGAAAAGTATTATCAATACTTTCGTAAGGTTAGGGTTGAGAGTCAGCTGTGATGTTTTGTAGAACCGCGAGAAAGGAAGGGAAGGGAGCCGCTTTGATAAAGCTTCTGCCTTCTTGTTATTTTTAGCACTATTAAGGAGAATATAGTATATAGTCAACAAATTTCACAAAATAATTCACAGAATCAGCAAGAAAGGGTTAGGGTTATATATACAAAAATGGCTCCTAATCTAAAGGAATTGGAAGCGCAGCGTGTTGCAGCGCTTGCGAGCGTAAGTTTATACAGCGTTCTTGGTATCCGCTTTGATGCTTCTGACAGCGAAATAAAATTAGCTTATCGCAAACAGGCATTGCGCTTCCATCCTGATAAGAACAATAGCAGCGCTGTACCCAGTGCTGAACGTGCATTTAAAGCTATTAGCATTGCTAACACTTGCTTAAGTGACGCGGAACATAGGGAAAGATACGATATGTTTGGTATAGTGGAAGATGCTCAAGGAGTATCTGATTTTACACGTGCGGATCTCGTAAAATTCACGGCTGAGTTAAAGGAAACAAAGCTCAAAGAGCTCCTACAGTTATACCTGCGAGAGCTGGATTCTCAAGCCACTAAAGAAATCGCGGCCGAAATGGCCGCATTTGAGGAACAATCACACGTCCCTGATGATGAAAAAGAGAAAAGTGGTCGTGCAAGTGCGCGAGAGTTGCCTCCCAGTGTGTCCCCCTTGCGACAGCAGCTCATGCCTCAAACAGACTTTGCGGGAGGTGCATTGGTGGCGTTTATGATGATTATTTTTGGAATATATTTTTATTCATCAGCAAAATACGACAACCTGTCTTGAATTCAATGGTTTGTGAGTCATTAATATTGTATATGCTGTAAGCAAATTTCCCATTTACCAATGCTATGTGTTTACAGACAATGTTAAGTAATTTTTTAGTTAATACTCTTACATAACCTATGCGAGATGGGCTAGTAAAGGAAAAAAATGTTCGAAGGGTTCATATATGTGATACCAGCAGCTCGCTTGAATACAGATATACTAAGGTTCGAACATGACACGTACCAGAGGCGCGTCGCGGCAAGCATCACTTGCCCTTTCCGTGCGAAGCAACACTGTAATACGTTTTGTATAGTTGCTTGCCTACCTCAATAGGGTCATCTATACAATTGTATGGAATGTTAAACTCCTTACATGTCTGCTGCACGATGGGCGAGATTTTTTGCAAGTAGTGGTTGCTCATGGAGGGAAAGAGGTGGTGCTCAATTTGGTAATTGATACCTCCCATAAACTTGGTGAACAAACGCGATTTACTGCAAAAATTTGCTGCTGCTCGTACTTGTGTTTCGCCCCAGTCCATTTCCGCACCGAATTTTTGCACTTCAAGATGTGTCGGGAAGAGGTCATGGTCAGGCGCCGAGCCGATAAAAAACGCTAAGTTACCTCCAATCATGTGCAGTATGGCGTACCTACCCCCAAATACTACCATCATTATCAAGAAGAGTGCACTCGTAATAAGTTGACCCAATTGTTTGGTAATGGTGAAGTTGATTGGCAGGGTCATCTTCCACAAGTGATTCGTTCGCATCCATTTCAGATGATAAACCAAGCCTTGTCCAAAAAGCGCACCAGGAAATACAATAAAGACAAACAAAAGCTTCATCCAAAATAAATTCAAAGTGAACGTCAGCGGTTTGACCGATTGCTGAGTCGATTTACGCAGAAACGGCATTGCATGGTGCATGTCTGGATCGTATTCTACGTTGCCTGTATACTGGTGATGACGTACGCAATGATGCTTTGCCCAAAGAATATGATTCCAGCACTGCAATGCAGAATGAAACTGCGATAAATACTGGTTCACAACAGGATTCTTTGAAACCGCGTAATGGGACGCGTCGTGAAGAACATTGTATCCTAATCCTGTCAAAGAAATGCCACTGAGAAGACTGAATATTGAGCGTGTAAACCAATGTCCTTCTCCGAAAAGCATTTGATATTGGCATACCAAAAACAGAATCCACACTAGCACGACTGTAATGAACCAGTTCAAATTCCATTTAACCATACCACGCTCCATATCCTTGTTGAACTTGGCTTCGAAAAATTTACGAACTCTTGCTTTTAAAGTAAGGTAAAATCCATTCGTCTTGAACTGAAACATCTGTTTGGATGGTTTTTCATTAACTACTTCATACTTTTTCATCATGGCATTTACCTTATTCTCATTGCAAAAAGCATGATAAGACTCAAACAAAGCTGTACTGTCGGGTTCACCGCTGCAGAGTTCCAAAAGTTCTGAACCTCCTGGATGAACATGCTTCAATTCGCTAATATCATATTGCTTCCCATAAATTCGAATATAATTCATTTTTGAAGACTGAAACCTGTTAAAGAATAGCAACAGAGCAGGGAATGTTCCAGAAGATTGTTTCAAAGTCGAATTTACGAATTTATCGAGATCGGTAGCTTAAATAGCCAGAATAAAACCTATCTTTCAATACAACGTGAAAAAATTGTAATTAAACGACCCTAACAGGTGAAAACAGGAGCAGCTTCGAAATGGCGAAAAAATGACGTGTTTTTGGACTTGAAAAATTTACGGTTGAAGAACTTCAACCTCCTGAAAATAGTGGTCCTCACGGAATTATCTCTCTATCTCGCACGCGCACACTTTAGCTACACCTGTTAGATTAATCTGTATCAAAAATGGAGTGGTTGCGAGGTATTATAGACAATCTTAGAAGTCTAATTCAGGTTTCATTTCTACCTGGTGATTGCTTCATTGCTTCATGTGGCAAGGTTTCAACTCAAGAAGTGAATAAGTACTTAGCGTGTTTCATTAGGTGTTCATATCAATATAATTTGAAACAGCTTAACGGAGATCCTGCTAGAACTTCAGATCAAGGATGGGGGTGTATGTATCGCGCAACGCAGATGCTCCTGGCGTATGTAATGCTTGTTCACAACAAAGCGTTAGATTGGCTTCAATCGGGTCGTGCTTTGGGGAACATAGTGACCTTACTAGAGGAGGCGATGCAACATCCAGAATATTGCCGAGTCCTTAACATGACGTTAGACCACCCTAGCAGTGCGTTTTCAATACACTCAATGCTACGCACAAATCTATGTCATAGCGGTGAATGGATTGGACCTCATACGGCAGCTCAAATTTGCAAAACAATAATACAAGACCATATGGATGAAAGTGAGAAAATTGTATGTGTCGTAGCACAGGACAGTATAATTTATGTAGACAAAGTCGAAGCAGCTTGCAGGACAAAGGAGTGGCCTTTAATAACTCAAATAGATGCAGTTGATGAAAGCCGCTCCGTGCTGATATTGGTACCATTACGCTTGGGCATATCCAATTTAAATCCAGAGTACAGCAATTCTTTATTCGAGTTGTTTCGCGATGGACACTGCATGGGTTTCTTGGGTGGTATACCCGATCGCGCTCTCTATATCGTTGGTTGTGCTGTCGAAGGAAACATGTTTTTGGGCTTAGATCCGCATACGCCTTCTGAATACAACCCTATGGAAATGTCAGAAGGGTTTCCTTCGGTTGAATTGCTGAAGCGCGTACACACAACCCAAGTCAATTACGTCCCTTACCAGAAGATGGACCCCTCTCTCGCGCTCAGCTTCTACTTTCGATCCATCAATGAGTTTTATACTTGGGCACAATCCAAGATGGCGAATGTGCTATGCGCTGGACAAAAGAGGCTGTTTACAGTAGAGAACTGTTTCACAGCCTACGAGCTAAGAGATGGCACGGACCCTCAGAGCGACGAAGACCTTGTGTTGGTGTAATTTAGTTATGTGTTAAATTGTTTATATAGCATGTTATAATCAAAATGAAATGGGAGAATTCAGGAGAACTGTTGAAGCACACAAGCAAGCGCATCGCCTTGTATGCGACAATCTAAAGGCTCAAAGCATCACGTGTATGTGCTAGTGTTCAGTTTTACCATTTAAATGCCCCAAGTGGTTGTTGGGATTGCTGTGGTTGCTGCATGCCTCCCATTTGAGATTGCTGCATTCCCATGCCCAGCATCTGTCCTGGCATGCCTTGCATACCAGGCTGCTGCATACTGCCCATGCCTTGCATACCAGGCTGCTGCATTCCCCCCATCTGGGGCTGACCCATCATTTGTCCTGGCATGCCGCCGATTGAACCGCGAGGTTGTGGTTGCATACCGCCCATCATCTGTCCTGGCATGCCTTGCATACCACCCATTATCTGTCCTGGCACACCTTGCATTCCAGGCTGCTGCATACCGCTCATGCCTCCGGCCATAGGCGGCTGCATTCCCCCCATCTGGGGCTGACCCATCATTTGTCCTGGCATGCCTTGCATACCACCCATCATCTGTCCTGGCATGCCTTGCATTCCGCTCATGCCTTGCATACCACCCATCATGGGCTGCTGCATACCCGACATTCCACCCATGCTTTGCATATTTCGCATCCCCCCAGTGGATTGTCCACCAGAACTGAACAAATTCAGAATAGAATTTGTATCCACTGGTGCTTTTGCCTGAACTGGTGCAGTCGGCGCAGCGTCAAAGTTACCGAAAACATTCGCAGGGGTAGCAGTACTAGCAGCAGGCATACTATTAAATGCACCAAAAGAGCTGCCAAATGGATCGGATGGAGCTACAACAGGAACCGAAGGGGATGCAAATGGATCCGCAGAGAAAGCCACAGGAGCAGGTACCTGCGATGGAGCGTTTGTTTGACTGAAACCAAACATATCGTTTCCAGGAGCAAAGCTGGGAACTGGTGGTGGCGCTTGCGCAGGTGCTCCATCATCCATGAAATTAAGCAGATCCTGCACTGGTGCAGCCTTTGCAACAGGTGCTGATGACGCTTGAGCACGGTTATTAGGAGGAGTCGGCCCAGTGTCGCGGCGCACTTGTGGGGCCGCAGCTGCAGGTACACTCACTTGAGGTTCCTTATCAGAAAAGAACTTTTTAAATTCATACTTTTCTTTTATGAATCTTTGCATATCTTTGACGCCGAGATCTTCACGGTTTCGCTTCCATTGTGGTGGAAGGTTCGCTTCATAAAACTGATTAGCGCGCTCATTACCCCATTTCTCCATGACCTATTAAACAACAAATAAATTAAACCATAAAAAATAACGAATGCCGTTTTGATATAACATTTATGCGGAAGTTATTATCGTTAGAATGCAGAATACGTTCTAGAGGCGGTGATGAGTTGATTCGGGTAAAGATATAATACAATAGTGTTTGTAAGGTAAAGATACTTACCGCTACTTGCTCTGGTGTCCACGAGTCTAAATTAACAGAGCGCACAAAACTGATATGAACGCCTAAATTTCTATGAATACCAGAACAGTCGATGCACATGAACACACCAAGATTTGCTGAGGCCCATCGCGGACCTCGTTTGCCACAATCCACGCATAGCAGATTGCCTGGCAACTTTAACAGCGTTTCAAGACGCTTTCTTAGTTTTGTTTGATCGGCCATATTGTTCTGGACCTTCCCTCGAGATTTTCTGCTTCCCTGC
>JACCDO010955166.1_pt1 | contig 10305 bp, 11 predicted proteins | sample 7446101 | NCBI WGS metagenome assembly JACCDO01 (sample SAMN15323440, study PRJNA562643) | freshwater metagenome | isolation source: river surface water | place: USA:Blue River Watershed | collected 2017-08-16
ATGCGCAAGATGCTCAATCAGCTCCAGTTTGACGGAACGGTCGTCATCGGGGAAGGCGAGCGCGACGAGGCGCCCATGCTCTACATCGGCGAGAAGGTCGGAAAAGGGCAGGGGCAGAAGCTCGACCTCGCACTGGACCCTCTTGAGGGGACCACGATCTGCGCTCGCGGCGGTAATAACTCCATTTCGGTGATCGCCATCGCAGAAGAAGGTAACTTCCTTCACGCGCCGGACTGCTACATGGAAAAAATCGCGGTCGGCCCCGAGGCCCGCGGCGCGATCAGCTTGGATGCCACCCCCACGCAAAATCTCCGAGAAATTGCGAAAGCCAAGCGATGCCACGTAGAGGATCTGACCGTAGTCATCCTAGACCGCCCTCGTCATCAAGACCTCATTGCTGAGGTGCGCGCGACCGGGGCGCGGATCTATATGATTGGCGACGGCGACGTTTCGGCTGCAATCGCTACCTGTAAGCCGGAATCGGGTGTGGATGTTCTCATGGGCACGGGCGGCGCTCCAGAGGGCGTGATTGCTGCTGCAGCCCTTCGCTGCACGGGCGGCGACTTTCAAGGAAAGCTGGTTTTCCGAAGCGAATCGGAAAAGGACCGCGCGCGTCGCATGGGGATTCAAGATTTGAATCGAATCTATGGCATTCAAGACCTAGCCCGCGGGAATGTCATGTTCTGCGCGACCGGCGTCACGCACGGCGCATTCCTCGGGGGCGTTCGCTTCTTTGCGGGCGGCGCCACCACGCACTCGGTGGTGATGCGATCGGAAACCGGAACCATCCGAATGATCCAAGCCGATCATCACTTTGACCGAAAGCCAAAATACTGAAAAACTGGGATCTATGGCGAAAGCAGAGATCGAAGAAACCCTGAGCGTCGATCGCGACAAGTTCTTCCAGGCGGTCGTTGGCTACGAGCAGTACCCGAAATTCGTGGAGGGCTGCACGAAGGTCGAAGTCGACCGCTCAAAACCTCCCGTTTCGCGCGTGACCTATCATGTGTCGATGATCAAGGACATTAGCTACACCTTGGATCACACTGAGGACGCGGCTGCCGGTAAGGTGACTTGGAAGCTCGTCAAAAGCGACTTCCTGAAAAAGAACATCGGCGAATGGACGATTCAAAGCGCGGGTCCCGGAAAAACCAAGGTGAAGTACTCGATCGAAATCGAGTTCAATATCCCGGTTCCCAGTCTGATTTTGAATCGCCTCGTAAAAAGCAGTCTCCCGTCGATGATCAAGGGGTTCGAGAAAAAGGCTCGCTCCTGAGCGCACGGATTTGACCGCTGTCGAATCTTTAGACAGGGGGGCGACAACTTTCTCGACATTCCAAAAGCGGCATCTCAAGTGATTCCGAGGGGTTTTCGCCTCAAGCAAGCTCACTGATTCCTGGCACCCTGCTTGCTGAAGTATCAGGCATGCCCGCTACTCGCGATCCCTCTCAACGGCCTACGTTCTTGTTCACCAACCTGCATGCCTTGTATCGCCAAGGGAAAGAGGCAGCGCATGCTGCGCCTACAGTTCCTGCGCCAGATGCCTCGGGTCGAGTCATCAAAGCAGGGGACTTAGCAGACCCCAAGTTTTCGGTCACCGAACACCGCCCTTCGGAATTCATCGGTAAGCGCATCCAAAAGCCAGCTGTTCTCGCGTCCGTCGCTCCGCGACTGATGCCCGCACAAGAGAAACAGAAAGAAAAGGCAACGATCTCGGCCAAAAGCCTGATGCCTCAACCGAACCCCCTACTTCGGTCGCTCGAGCAGCAACTCAAGCAACTGGACGACCTTCATCAGCGCCTCCAGTTCATGTTGAAAGAACTGGAAACTCTTTCGGATTCCTCAGATTCCGATTGAGCGAGGTTTTTCGCGCCCAGGCTTACGTAAGTGGCTTGTCCGCGCGATTTTGCGACCCTGCTCCGTTCGGCTGAATCGCAAGCAGAGTGCCGTCGGGTGATCTCGGCGCTTCAGCTGTTTCTTTAATCGGAAGATTATCCGGAAAATGAGGCCGATCGGCCCGCAGCTTCGCTACGTCGCGCTTGGGTTGATGCGGCTGACGAGAATAAGTGTTTTTCTTTGGGAGCTCCACGATGAGTGAATCGCCCTCGAAACGCTTTCGAATCTCTCGGGCGTCCACGTCCTGGCTGAGTGGATGGCTCTCGCTGTAGGCCTGGTAGGCCGATGTACGGCGCTCCTGACCGGACTCGAGTGACTGAACGTCGTCGTTTCTTCGATGGCCCGAAAGAATCACTTGCTGATTTCTCACGGAGACTGAAACGTGCTGGCGCTCGTGCTCAGGAATCTTCGCAGTCAGGACAAAGGCGTCGGGAGTTTCGCTGAGCTTCGTTTGAAGGTCGATGTGCTGATAAAACGGATCTTCGTTTCTTTCGCTAAAAGCATTGAGTTTTCGCGTCGAATCGTCACGAATCTCGACCAGCTGACGGGACGCACGAAGCCGTAGATTGTTGAGGACCTCGCGACTAGCGGCCACTGTGCGATCAAAGAGTTGCTGGTGACGCTCTTCGGTCGCCTCTTGGCGGGCCAAGTGGCGCTGGGCTTCCATCTCGCGCTTTTGATCCGCCAGTTCCTTTTCTTTGACGAATCGCTCTTCGGTCTCGCTACGAAGCTGGGCGGTTCTCTCAGAGTTCTGCCTCTGAAGGGATTCAGTTTCTTCGCGACCCGAGCGAATCAGATGCTCTTGGAGTTGGTGATTCTTAAGCTCAATTTCGTTGGCCTGATCTCGACCATGCTTCTCGGTCTGATAGAGAAGATTTCGGTAATGCTCCTGGCGATCTTCGAGCTGATCTTTGCCCTGTTCCTCGACTTGCGTCAGAGCTTTGCTGACCTCTCGTTGCGTTGTTCGGACCGAGTCGTAACCCTTCTTCCGAACCGCCTCGAGCGAAGTGGCCTGACGCACCCGCTCGTGGTCGTTTTCTTTATCGTAGCGATCCTTAGCTGCCTGAATTCGCTCTTCCGCTTGGAGCTCGGCTTCGCGCGCACGACGCCGGGCGTCTAAGATTCGAGCTTCAGCTTCTTTTTCGGCTTGGGTAGCGGCTCGGGTAGCGACTTTCGCTGCCTGATACACGCCATCGCTCGATGAAACGCTCATGCACCTCTCCCTTCCATGGGATTCGGGACCGACCTTTCTAGGATACCGGTCCTGAATCCTTGGAAGCAAGCGCGGCGACTCTGAGATTCTGAAAAATGTCGAGAGTGTCAAAATCGACACACACGTTTGACTCATCCGCGGAGCGGTCGGTACACTTTGAGACAGGATGAAGCGAACCCCGAGCAGGAAGCCTCAGGAACGTCGTAAAACCCCCAGGAGTCCCGCTAAGGGCAAAGGGAAGGCTACGTCCGCCTCTCCCCGGAAGGAGGCTGCCCGATCTGTGGCAGCCGGCGAGGATGGGGCCTGCGACTTCTGCGGCAAGCACCTGGTTCCGACCGAGAAAGCTCTTCTCGTTGAGGAAGAAAAGGGGCGCCTTTTCTGTACTGAAGACTGCATCAGTAATTATTTTGCTCCCGAGGTCGAGCGCCTGGAGAAGCAGTACTTTAAGCTCCTCACCACCGGAGACCTCTCGGCAGATGAGCGCGAACGCTACGCCCATCTGCGCTGGGTGACGCTCGAAGAGCCCGATGAAGTTTGGTGCGAAAAAACTCTCTCGGGAGACCATCGCTACACTTTGATTGCTGAGTTCAAACCCGAGAAACGCCCTATCTGGTGCGTCTGCATTTGCTTGTTTTTGCGAGGCGAACCCTCGTTCCTGTACTTAGCATTTACGACTCGGAATTCAGCCATGGTCGCCCACTACCGCAAAGGCGAACGCCTGCAGTGGTCTCGTCCGAAGGTCGAGCGCAATAAGAGTCTTGAAGACAATGCGGTGATCGAGGCCAAGCCTGCTGCGAGCGGGGAGGTACTGATCGACGGACTCGCTGACGCCTGGACCGAGCAGGAGGCCAGAATGGCTGAGATGGGAAGCTTACGCCGCGAGGACGACATCCCGCCGGCCGATTTCCCGCTATTTCAAGCCTGCCTGGAGGAGACTCTGGAACAGCCAGACGAGGTTTGGTCGCCACCCAGTGCCGTGCCTCAAATGGCCGACAGTACAGACACTGACGAGACGGACGCTCTTCCCGCGACTCCGCGAGTTTTTCACTTCGTTCGGAAGTATCCCTCGCAGGACGGGACCTTTTGGTACGTCGTCGTTGCGCGTGAGACAGAGGAAGAAGAGCAGGTGGAAATCCTGGAGGCCTTTCCGACGCGCGACCCTGCTTTGCTTGGCCGGTATCGAAATGGTCAGCAAGAAGCAGGGGCCGTAGCCGAGCCTGAATCACCTAGTCGGTTAGTTCACTGACGAAATCTTCCGAAAGAGTGAGCGCTCGGACAGGACCAACGGTCACCGGTGGTCAGGCAACGCTGCATCTCTAAGCTTTGTGCTGCGTCCACGACGTAGACTGCGTTGTAGTCCAGATCGTGAGCGAAGCCGAAATCCAGGCGCTCTGCGACCGGAGTGCCGCAGTAATAAAACGCTACCGACCCCTGAAGTTTGGGCACCACTCGGCCTCCAGTGGCATCGTCATAAACTTTAGCTGGGAATGCACAGATGCGTTGCCCTGCGCTTCTTGGGGCGCCTTTGAGTCGAATGGTGCCGGCCGAGTCTACTTTCTGGCAAGCCACGTATTCGCCTACACCGCTAGCAGCACTGAAAGGGTCAGACGGAAGAACGTTGGCAGACGAAGGGCAACGAAACCCTGAATCGTTACTCCCGCCGCCGCTCAAAAAACTTCCCGAGGAATCGACAGACGCGTAGCTCGTCGAAGTCATTCCCGAATTACCGCAACCGAAGCCTAAGAACGGCAACGCCATGACAGCGAAAATCTGTCCCCATGATTGAACTTTGTTCTTCCCCATACCGCCTAATGAAGCAATCAGCGTGCCGCAGCCCGACCGCTTTCAGGAGGGGCTCCTTCACCGAAAGTGTCGATTTTTTAGACACCTGACTTGGTTCGACGAATCTCGCGAAACAAAATCAACCCGCCCACTAGCAGCGAAAAGCCAGGGAACCAATCTCCCCATCGCACCTGAAGACTGCCAAGCGGAGGCAACACCGGAACCGTCACGTTCAGGATTCCTGGACGAAACGTGGGTGTCGAACGCGCGATCGACCCATCTGGAAGGACCAGAGCGGAGATCCCAGTATTCGTCCCGCGAAGCTGAGGAACGCGCGCTTCGATGGAGCGAAACCGAGTCAGCGAAAAATGAAGCTCCGGCTCGGCAGAATCACCAAACCAAGAGTCATTGGTAATGTTCAAAATAAGCTCACTGCCTTTGCGAGCCGCCTCCAAAACGTAAGAGGGGAACAGTGCTTCGTAGCAAATGATGGGTCCGGTCTGGACGCTTCTCTTGGAGTCAATCGGGATCCCAATTGTCTCTGGCCCCACACCTCGGCCGAAATTCGCTACCATGGGGAAGAGTTTTTTCAGGAACGGAAACCAAGAGGTACCCGGAAGGTACTCGCCAAACATCAAGAGGATGTTTTTTCGATAAATCGCAAGATCCTGAGTACCGGAAACACCGGCTCGGGCTTCCGGATAGAGAAAGAACAGGGCGTTGTAGTCTAGTCCGGCCGAGTGGTCGTATCCACCGAAGAGAACCGGGACTTTTCTTGAGCGAGTCCAAGCTTCGACTTGCTGGTCCCGCAGAAGTTCGTCCGAAGTCATCGGAGTACGAAACGTCGAGGGATAGGCGGTCTCGGGCCAAATCACGACTTCGGGTTTTGGCTGAAGAGTGAGCGCTTCATCCGAAAGCGAGAAGTAGGTGTCCAGAACTTTCCTAGCGGCACCACGCACACCTTGTTCGGCCGCTACCTTTTCGAAATCACCAATGTTTCCTTGAATGAGTGCTGCTTGGAACGTGTGCCGAGGACTCTCCATCCAGCGAAGCACTTGCTTCTCGCGCTGGAATCCGTATCCCCAAGCTCCCAGCCAAAGCGTGGATGCAAGTAGCAGGGCGGGAACCGAGGCGGACCAAGCCGGCCAAATGCTGCGTTCTTCACGCTCACGCACTCGCCACAAAAGTGCTGTAACCGCTAAGTTAGATACCACGACCAAGAATGTGAGAAGCGAGGCGCCGCCCAGATCCGCCACCTGTCGAATCTGCGAGGAATCATGAAACGCATGGCCGAGCGTATCTCGGAACAACTTGGGGAAGACCGTATCAGCGCCTGCGTACGCTAGAGCAACACCCGTAACCAAAAGCAGGCTATTTCGAGAGGCGCTCTCGGTATTTTTTGAGATGAGGCGCAAAAGGGCTGCACGTAATGGGATGGCTCCGAAAATAAAAATGGGCTGATTCAGCGGAGCAAAAAGCAGAAAAAGCAAAAGCGCAGGCGGCCAGGACATCATCCCGAACTCGTGAAGCGTTCCTGCCACCCAGTAAAAAGTCAGGCACGAGAAAGCCGTGGAAAGGAGTGCCCCCTGAACCAATGCCTCTTTCCTGGAGCGAGTCTTCAGAAGTCCCAGAAGCCAGGGGACCAAAGCAAACGCGACTAAGCCTGCTAGATTCCAAGGAGGAAATGAAGCAGCCAGGAGAAGGGCCGACAAAAGGGTTAAGAAGCTCGGAATCATGCCGAGGTTCCACTCTAAAGCGAATGCATAGGGATGCAAGCAAGAGGCTTCGCGAGCGATCAGAAAGTTAACTGCAGAAGCGGAGCGAGCGGAGGCACTTCATGTTTATCGAGTCGCTGCTGCCGGCGGACGCCCCGGGAGCAGGCGCTGAGTGACCAGCCATGATCCGTTTTTGTCGGTCAAATTGACCAGGGCGGAGTGGGCGTTGACACGGCCACTGCTTGCCACCTTACCTTGGAGTTGGGGGACCTTGTCGACCGAAGATAGGATCAGTTGCTTCAGTTGCTCAGGCTTCAAGCTCGGATTCTTCGAAAGGAGGAGCGCGGCCATTCCGCTAACAAATGCTGTCGCTTGCGAGGTGCCCGACATGTAGCCGTGCTGACCCGAAGGAAGAGTGCTGTAAATGTTTTCACCAGGAGCAGCCACATCCACCTTGCTGCGGCCCCAGTTCGAGGAGCGAAGCAGGTTGTTATGAATGTCGGTGGCAGCGACCGATAAAATATTCGAGAGCCGATATGCGGAGGGGTAGTAGTAGTTCTCGATTCGATCCGTGTCTTGATGTTCGTTGCCTGCGGCAGCGACAAACAAAACGCCTGCAGCTTCAGCGCGCTTGATGGCGAAGTACTCTTCTTCCGAAAAATCCGGGCCGCCGCCGCTGTAGTTGATGATTCTCGCGCCGTGCTCGACGGCGTAATCAATGGCTTTGACCGTGTTCTGCAGATTCACAGAGCCTGGATTCGATTCACTGTAATAGCGAACGGCCATGATGGAAACTTTCGGAGCCACGCCGACCACCCCTGTAGAAGCGTCGCCTGCGGCGCCAATGATTCCCGCTACGTGAGTGCCGTGACCGTGTTCATCGCTCGGATTCGGGGAATTGGTGACGAAATCCCAGCCGTAAATTTTCTGTCCCTTGGGGGCCTTAGGATCCTGCCAACGATTGGCTGCAAGGTTGGGATGATTGAAGTCTACTCCCGTATCGATCACGGCAACGATGATGTCGCGCGAGCCCTCGGCAATTTTCCAAGCATCTGGGGCGCTGATGTGGCTCTTGTCTTGCGAGTTCAACAAGCCCCAATTCTTCAGTCGAGAAGGGATGCTCGAGGGCGATCGATGAGTCGTTCCGAGGGCGGCAAACGGCAAAGCGAAAGCCAGAGCCAGCAGACCGAAGAAAGAGGGGGTGCGAATGCCTGAACTCATTGCAGTTGATTGAGCAAGACATGTGCCCGCCTGTGGGGACGCATTCCGAGTCGACTGCGTCCCAAAAAAGCCATGAGATTCTCGAGTCTTACCCTTGGAGCAATAGGGGACGCTTCAGATTTTTAAGCTCAAGATCCCTGTCTAAGGTTTGAACACCTGCCTGTCAGCGCCGTGACAGCACCGCAAGGACAAGCCTCGGCTTTTAATTTCATACTAATTTAATCAGGAATTAAGGCCGATGCGAAAGGGAGATGGGAATTCGAACCCTCATCAGCAGCACGGCCTTACTATTCCTCACCAGCACGCTCTCCGAGCCCGGAGCCAGCGCCGTATCGCTACTTCCCGAAGGTGAGCTTGCCGATCGCCTTGGGGCCGCCCTGAAGGTCCTGCGCAGTGTACCTACTGGGCGCAGCCTTCTGGAACGAGGCAGAAAACGCTTCCACTTGGCAGATACCGCAAGCCTGAGGAGTCTCTTTAAGTGGTCCGACGTCTCCCGGACAGACGCAGTCCTGACTCGTCATTACGACCCAGGCTCTCAAACCGAAGTGCGTGAGCGCTTAGTGACGGTCTATCTGAAAAAGAACCAAAGCTTTGATGATCTCGTATTGGATGTGGCTCACGAGATGACTCACGCGGCAGGGGAGCCCAATTGGGACCCCTACGACCCGCACCTCACCGCAGTTCGCTACATACGCGCTTCTCTGGAAGGCCCAGGCGGCGAAGTCGACGCTTTGGCCAACGAATGTCGCGTGAGCCTCGAGCTTTCCGCTCGGTATGGAACCTCGGCCCACCGCTGCGAAAGGTACCGACTCGGACACTCTCAAAACCAGGTAGACCGAGTCAAAATCCGGAAGGATTTCTATCGCATGGGCGCTTTCCATAAAGAAATACTCCAAGCTTTAGGCTCCGAGGCGGCTTCTTTTCCCGATTTGAGCACCGAGAGTCCGACCCTTTTTTCGTCGACCGGCAATGCGCCCTATCCGCTGGCGCTGCTTCGCGAGTTTCAGGAGATTAACGGCGTGGCGTGCAGCAACACTCGGCGACGGTTAAGCCTTGTGGCGCAAAACTCAGGACGGAGCGATCCAAGCCGATCGCCTGCTTCAGAAGGCGCTTTAGGCTCTCAGCCCACGTCTGCTCCTTCCGACGCAAAAACAGAGACCTTTCTGAAACTACGCTGCACTCAAGACTGACGCTCTCGCGCCCCAAGACAGGTCCATCCCTTGCAATTCTTCGGGGGCATGATGGGAATCCTAGGTTGGGTCATTTTTGGCTTTGCAGTGGGCTTAATTGCGCGCGCACTTCTGCCGGGCGACGACACCCTAGGTGTCATCGGAACTACCGCCTTGGGCATCGTCGGAGCGCTCATCGGCGGCTGGACCGGCCAAGCCCTTGGGTGGTACCGCCCCGGGCAAGGAGCAGGTTTTGTCAGCGCGACCATTGGCTCGATCGTGCTCCTCAGTCTTCGACGGGTCTGGGTCATCAGGCGAGACCGCAAGAAGATCCTCCAGTCCTGGCAAGACTCGGAAGCCCGGCGCGACAGGGCTGCGTAACCTATTGATTAATAAGGTCTCTTTAAGATTGCTCCGACTGCCCCCATCCCCTAGACTAAAGAGACGTGAATCTTTATCTGAAATGGAAGGCGCAGTGTGGGGACGTCCTGATCCCGCGCGGAGAGTACTCCGTAGCCATCCACCGCGATTTGTCGATGATTACGCTTCTCGGTAACGGGAGCGAATACAAGCTGAACGCCCACAAACGGCCGACCAAAGCCAAGGTCAAACAAGTGCGATTGGTGTTTCAGCCATCGCTTGGAACCATCGCGTGGGTGCTCTCGGTTTGTACACCGCCGAACGTCGAGTGGTTTTGCCACCTAAAGATGATCAATCAGGAAGAAGAACGAGAAAAAGAGAAGGAAAAGGAACGCCTTCGTCTCCTTCGCTTGCTCCGCTAATTGACCGACCCCGCTGAAAAAGAAAAAACCCCGGACCGCATCGCGATCCAGGGGCTGTTTCTTGTCTAGCGAAAGCAAGAACCGCTGCCGATTAGGCGCGGCGAGATTTGCTGATGCGGGACTTGGTGTTCTTCAGACGAGCCGAAAGACCGTCTTCCTTCACCGAGAACAAAGCCTGAGTGATACCGCCCAACTTATCGATGGTGCGGATCGCGTGCGTCGAAAGGCGCAGCGTCAGAGTTTGTTGCAACTCGGGGATGAGGTACTTCTTGTCTTTGACGTTCGGCAGCCAGCGAGTGCGGGTCTTGATGTTCGAGTGGCTGACTTTATTGCCGGTTACCGGGCCTTTGCCGGTGAGTTCACAGACGCGAGCCATGTCTCAGTTCCTTCCCGCCTTGGCTTCGGCGATGGGCTTACCGGTGGTTTTAGCGACGCGGGTACGAACCACTTTGCCGTCCTTGCCTTTGGAGGTTTGGATTGCAATGCGGGTCGGCTTGCCTGCGCCGTCCACCAATTGGACGTTCGAG
>JACCDO011175818.1_pt1 | contig 10305 bp, 11 predicted proteins | sample 7446101 | NCBI WGS metagenome assembly JACCDO01 (sample SAMN15323440, study PRJNA562643) | freshwater metagenome | isolation source: river surface water | place: USA:Blue River Watershed | collected 2017-08-16
GCAAAGCAGCACCATCCGCACCTATACCAAGAAACACCGAGCCCCATCCATTCATGCAAGCTTTAGGGCGATTTTCAAAATAATCTGGAACGACAAATAAAAGTTTACAAGTCTTACCGATTTTTTCACGGTATTGATTCACGATAGCTTCAGCTTCTATGAGCTGTTGATGCGATGGGATGAGATGTTCTCTATTTTTCATCGCCCAGCCGTAATACTGCGTATTCGCTAGTTCTACATATTCTGCTTCTAGCGATAAAGCCATTTCTATAATTTTATCGATGTGCGGTAGATTATGCCTATGAAGTACAACATTCATCACCATGGGGTAATCATATTTTTTGATTAAAGCAGCGACGCGTTTTTTTAGTTCGAATGTTTTTGTGCTGCTTAAAAAATCATTCATCTCTTGTGTGGAATCTTGAAACGAGAGTTGTATATGATCTAAACCAGCTGCTTTGAGTGCTTGTAGTCGTTGCTCAGTTAAACCTACGCCTGAGGTAATGAGATTTGTATAAAAACCTAAGCGATGTGCTTCATCGACTAGCTCTTCTAAATCATCACGCATTAAAGGCTCTCCACCAGAGAAGCCTAATTGCGCTGCACCTAGTTGTCTGGCTTCGCGCATGACCTTAATCCACTCAGCGGTCGTGAGCTCATTCTTAATGGAGGCGTAATTCAGCGGGTTATAACAAAATACACAATGCAAAGGGCAACGATAAGTTAGCTCTGCTAGTAACCAGTAAGGGGGTGTAATCGCATTTTGTGTGGTTGTAGTAGCTGTGCTTGCCATAGGTGCGCTCGTCATACTATCCAATCTTTTTCGAATGCAGTTTGCAACATGCCGACTATTTGATCATGTAAGTCTGATGTAGAAAATGCGGCTTCTAACGATGTGACTATGTCTGGTATGGTTTGTGTACCATCACAGCGTTTTAAAATTTCAGCAGCACTTTGATTTAGTTTTACCATCCCTTCGGGATAAAGTAAGACATAGGCTTGTTGTACTTCTTCCCATTGCAAGCGAAACAAGCGATTTAGTTTGGGATGCTCTGGTAAATTGATCATGCCGGATAAGCCTTTTCAATTGCGTCCAGCATAGTCCACAAGATATCGAGTTTGAATTGCAAAATCTCGAGTGCACGTTCTTGTTGCGCACGAGTAGTGAAGAAATCTAGCGTCACTTCTAATCCATGATCCACATCACGCTGCGCTAAGGGTATACGTTTTCTAAAGTACGTCAAACCATCTGCATGTATCCAAGGATAATGTTCAGGCCAAGTCGCGAGTCTGTCTTTATGAATTTGTGGCGCAAACATTTCAGTCAGTGAAGAGCACACGGCTTCTTGCCATGGACGTTGTTTGGCAAAATTCACATACGCATCGCAGGCAAATTTCACAGCGGGTTGTACATGCTTGAGTGACCATAATTCTTTGCGGTCTATGCCGACTGCTTCACCTAGCTTAGTCCAAGCTTCCATGCCACCCGATTCGGTGTCGTTTTGATACTCACCAAAACCATCGTGATCCAGTATGCGTGCTATCCATTTGCGTCGTGTTTCTCTATCGTCGCAGTTCGATAAGATGGCAGCATCTTTAAGTGGTATGCACCATTGATAATAAAAACGATTCATCACCCAACCACGTATTTGCTCTTTGCTACAGCCACCACTATTCATTTTTACGTTGAAGGGATGGTGTATATGATAAGCCGCACTTTTAGCACGTAGTTGTGCTTCAAATTCAGTACGACTCCATGCAGTTGTTGTATCAGTCATATTAAATTTCTATGGTCAAACCATCGTAGGCGATTTCTATGCCGGCATCTTTTAATTGCAGATGTTCTGCAGAGTCTTCACGCAAAATCGGATTAGTATTATTAATGTGTATCAGTATGCGACGTTTATTTTTATAAGCACGTAATGCTTCTATCATGCCTTCAGCGCCAGATTGAGGTAGATGTCCCATCTCAGCTGCTTTTTTCTTGGATAAGCCTAAACGTATCATTTCATCTTCAGTCCAGAATGTGCCATCTACCATCAACACATCTGCAGCTTGCATAGCTGCTTCAACTTTTTCATCTAAGCTACCTAGTCCTGGTGCATAGAACACACGGCCACCTGTTTTTTCTGAAATAAGTGACAGTCCTAAGTTATCGCCTACATGTGGATTTAAACGATGTGGTGAATAAGGTGGCGCTTTACTCGACAGCGGTAGTGGTTGAAATTGTATGCCTGCGACATGGGGAATCTTGAATGCTGCACCCAGTGGATCAATGAGATGTTGTTCTACTGTGCAGTAATGACTGAGTGTATTGACTAAGGGTAAGCCAGTCGTTAAATCAGCAAACACTTGTTCCGTTGCATAAATTGGTAAAGGTGATGAACGTTCACGCAACATCAATAAACCTGTGACGTGATCAATCTGCGCATCCATGAGTACGACTGCAGCAATGCCTGAATCACGTTTTTGTCGGGCAGGTTGTAAATCAGGATTGGCGCGTATTTGCGTCAAGATATCTGGAGAAGCATTAATCAATGCCCAGTCTGTTCCATTTTCAGTGACTGCAATCGATGACTGTGTACGTGCCGTCGCTTTTATTGTGCCGTTACGCCAACCAGCACAATTCTCACAGTTGCAATTCCATTGAGGGAAACCGCCACCGGCGGCAGAACCTAAGACGCGTATTTTCATGGAGACTCTTAAAAAGGAAAAAGGCTAGGAATGGTCCTAGCCTCTGGTGTACTGCAATCGAGATTAACGATTTGCGATGTACATGGTGATTTCAAAACCAAAACGCAGATCGGTAGCAGCAGGTTGTTCCCATTTCATAGCAGTCTCCAATTATTGATGGTGTTTTTAAATTTGCAACAGAAAGTTCTGTCACAACTCCAGATTAGCTAAAAGGTCTGACTACCGCATCAGGAAAATCATGAATTCACGCTGTGTGAATCGCGTAGCTCAGTGGGTGTGTAAAGTGGGATTATCGAGTCGGCGCAATAAGAGAAAAGCGGCAATGGAAGGCAAGGCAATCAGGATAAAAATAATGGTGAATGCGCCTTCATGGGGGGGGGATAGTGTGGTTGCCGAGCTTGCTACCTCTGGCAGTAAGCGCAAATAAATACAAGACAAGATGGCAATGCCTACCGTTGCGCCCAGCGTTCTAAATAATGCAGTTGTTGCTGTTGCTACGCCCAGATGTTCTTTAGGCACAGCATGTTGTATCCCAACTAAGGTAGTGGGGAATTGTGCTCCCATACCGAGTCCAGATAAAAATAAAAGTACCATGCCTAGTTCTGCCTGATTCACTGGTGTCCATGCATACAGAAAAATACACACACCAGCAATCACAGCGCCGATTAATTGCTGAGGTCTATAACGTCCTGTTTTACTAATTAATCTGCCAGCAGTAAAGGCACCAAGTGGCACGGATAATGTTAAAGGCAGTAATCGTAATGCTGCTTCAGAAGAGGTGGCAATGGTATGTGCTTGTATTTGTATAGGTACAAACACAGATACGCAGACTACCTGCATAAAATTAATGAATAAAACAGTTATACCAACTGAACATTCTTTTATTTTGAATAAAGCCAAGGGGATGACAGGTTCTATGGCAACACGTTCTATGCGTATAAACATCCATAAACCGAATAACGATAAACAAAAAAGAAAAAATATCAGCGGAGATATATTGCCTGCTTTGCCTAACAATGTTGCGGCTATCAAAAAACTAATCAATGTCATAGTAAGCGCAAAGATTCCTGCGAAATCTATTTTTCTACGTCTATGCTGTACAGGAATAATTTTTAACGATTGATGCGCTAAGCCTATCGCTAATAAGGTGAGCGGTAAATTAATCCAGAAAATCCAACGCCATGAAAAAAATTCAGTGAGTGCACCACCGACTACAGGACCTGCAACACTGGCAAGTGCATAAGCACCACTAATATAGCCTTGATATTTTCCGCGCTCACGCAATGGAATAATTTCCGCTATCGTTGCCTGCGAAAGAGAAATTAAACCACCACCTCCACATCCTTGTAGTATGCGGAAAACAATGAGTGTCAACATACTCTCTGAGCAAGCGCATCCTATAGAAGCAAGAAGAAAAATAGTGAGTGCAATACTTAACATCACGCGTCTGCCATAAAAATCAGACAGCTTGCCGTAGATAGGTGTGACGACTGCTGCAGACATGAGATAGCCTGAGACTACCCATGATAATAAGCTGAGGTCGCCTAGTTCCTTTACCATACTAGGCATGGCAACAGCCACCACAGTTTGATCGAGAGCGCCTAGAAAAATAGCCAGATAGAGTGTGAACATCACGCTACGTATCTGGGAAGTAGAATAATTTTCCATGTTTATTTTTCTAATGCACGCACAGCAGCATGCAAAGCTTGTGAGATATAGGGATCAGCACCTATGTGTCCACCTTGTGGTACCCAATTTAATGTTGCATGCGGAATAAAGCGACTTAATCGGAGTGCGTTATAAGGAGGGCAAATCATATCTAACTTGCCATGTACGAGAGTAACAGGACATGTAGTTAGTTTGCGTGCTGAACGAAACACGGCACGTTCACTGGTAAAACAATGCTGGGAGAGATAATGCGCTTGTATCGTATAACTTGCTAATACTTCATCGCTTGCTAGCATTGGTGATGAGGCAGGCGATGTTGGTGGTGTTGATGACGTTGTTGTACTTGAATCAGCACTGGTGATACCAACGATGCGTGATTCATATGTAACCCAACGCTGCGCAGCTATTCGGGCTTCTTTATCTGTGCCCTTTAATATAGCTTGCTGCAATGTGAGTAAGACATGATTTTTCTGCTGATGATTCCAGCCTAGTGTTAATTCTTCCCATGCTGCAGGCGCCATTAATCGTAGACCTTGGAAAAACCAATCGAGTTCACGTTGACTAGCTAAAAATGATCCACGTAATATTAAGGCTTTGAGATGTTGAGCATAAGCTCCGGCATATAACAGGGCAAGGCAAGCACCCCAACTACCACCTACTACTATCCACTGTTGTATATGAAAATGCTGACGTAGTCTTTCTATGTCTAGAATTAATTCTTGTGTATTGTTGTGTTGAATATGGCCACGCGGCAGACTCATTCCACAGCCACGTTGATCTGCCATGATGACGCGATAGCGTGAGAGATCAAACCACTTTAAGGCAGCAAGTGAACTTTTACTGCCTGGCCCACCGTGTAGTACAAGTGCGGGCTCACCGTGCGGATGTCCATACTGGGCATAATGAATTTTATGCCCTTGCCCTACATCGAGATAGCCTTGATCAAATGCTGTGGTCATGATTATTGTGGCTCACAAGCGATTTTCCAAAGTGGGCCAGTAAATGCATCATGTGATGCAGCTTCCCAGATATCAGGTTGATTTTCTTGATTAAGTATTGCGCCACTACCTAGTTCACCTTCATGCCAGTGCGCACTCAACTGCCGTAACTGCATTTTTTTGCAATCAAATTCTGTGATTACACGTTGCGAAGTGTAAGGTCGGCGATTAACGCGACGCAGATAAGGTGGGAGGTAATTAAATAGCCGCGTCATAGTAACGATGTCACCATGTCTTTGTATAGACCATGGCTCTAAAAACTGCGTTACTCCCTTATCTGGTGATTGCCATATCTGTACTAATTCTTCTGCATGCGCTATTGCAGATGCAAAAAATAATAATAAGAGTAAGCAACACTTAGACATGATGAAGGGAACTTTATGATGAAGTAGTGAGTGATTGAGCTTTAACCATCGTTCTACCTACGCGCCAGAGAAAAAATCCAAATAAAGTAAAAGCAAATTGTCCAGCAGCGAGATGCAGCATGGATGTATTCAGTAATGGAGCGATTATACCGGCCGTAAAAGCAGACAGCATGGTCATAGTAAATGACTGACAAGAAGCGACGGTGCCGCGTATGTTAGGAAATAAATCAAGTACGAGTAATGTCAGACCGGGTGCCACCATAGACATGCCCATGGCATAAAAGAATAAAGGTAGTACTGTCCAAGGCAAGGCGGGTGGAAAGAGTGCGTGATAGCTCACATTTAATATGCCTGAGAGTATGAGTAAAACAAAACCACTCGCTATCTGGTGATGAGTTTTATAGCGACCTGCCATACGATTTGCTGCCAGTGCGCCTAAAAAAATTCCCACTACGGCTGGCACAAATAACCATGCGAATTGATGTGCATGTAAGCTTAAATGTCGTGTAACGATGGCAGGCGCAGAGGCAACATATAAAAATAGGCCTGAGAAATTAAACGCAATCGCACCAGCTTTTAATTGGAAAATAGGTGAGCTAAAAATATTTTTATAATTATTCCAAAGCGAAGTCGGTTTAAATGATTGCCTATGTGTGACTGCAAGTGTCTCGGGAAGATAGCGCCAGCATAGCCATATCAAAGCAAAAGTGAAAAGAGCGAGTAAGATAAAAATTGTACGCCAGCTAGACAAGGTCACAACCCAGCCGCCTACGATAGGAGCAATCGCGGGAGAGATAGAAAAAATCATCGTCACTAAAGACAGCATGCGTTCTGCATCGGCAGCTTGATATAGATCGCGAATAATTGCTCGTCCTATTACTACGCCTGCACCAGCAGAGATACCTTGTAGGGCGCGAAAGAATAATAAGGATTCTATGCTGTTGACGAAGGCACAGCCTAGTGATGCGAATGTGAATACGACTAGGCTAATAAGAATGATTCGTCTTCTACCAAAGGCATCGGATAAAGCACCATGCCATAAGATCATGACGGCGAATGCAGCCATGTAAGCAGTTAAGGTTTGTTGAACAGCGAGCTCGCTAGTGAGCAAGGCTGCTTGAATCGCAGGAAAGGCTGGGAGATAACCATCAACCGCAAATGGCCCTAGCATTGCTAGAGCAGCAAGAATTAAAGCCAAAAAATTTGCGCTGATTAATCTTGAGTCAGATCGCTCTTTAGCTATCGTGTTAATAGTGGATGCTGACTTTTCTGATTTCATAATGAGGTATGAGCGGTTTTATGCGAGTGACTAAAAATATAAATGGTCGATTCTGTGAATTAGCTAGTGATGTATTACAAGAGTCTAATTAGGCAGTCTTCCCAGTTATCGTATTTTGTATTCCATTCCGGAACAAAAGCCTAGATTAACTTACCTATGAAGTGCGCCGGTCAGAAGTTTTTCCTTCCAGTTTCCTCCATGTGTTTGCAGCATCTTTCCAGCAGATTATGAATAATGAGGATTTTTATCAGCTTTGCGTAGATCTCTCACGAGAATTTGGTGAGAAAGATATTTTTCATCTAGCGGAGCATGGTGAAATCCTGCTACAAGAATGTAGAGTCGGCCTGTATTACAACGAAGAAGTTGATCATGTTATTAGCTGCTTTGTAGATATAGGTTATCTTGAAGATACCTTAAGGCCAGAAATTTTTGAAACCATTTTAACGATTAATCTGGAATTAAGTGGAATTAATAGTGAATCTCTAGGATTTGATAGAGATACAGGACATTTAGTTTTGCGAGCTGATATTGCTTGTGATTGTGATGCATCGCAGATCGCTGAATTTTTATCTGATTATTTAGACTTTTCTAAAGAATTGCAGAATTTGATTGCATCGCAATCACATGGCGATGAAGGGTTATCAGAATTTTTTTTAGGTAAAGCAGCGTGAGTGATGAATGAGGCTATGATGCGATTATCCCAAACACAACTATCTAATGCAGTATCTCAAAAAGCTAGCGAAGAGCAAGTAAGCTCAAAACCCGCAGCATCTACAAAATCAGCCGCAACGGAGGATGTGAATAAAAACTCACCTTTGCGATCTGCTTATTTAAAACGCGCTATCTATAAAATTTCATCGAGAAGTCTGCCTCCATCCGCTACACAAACTTCATCAATACAAGCGCAATCAATTTCTGGTGCGCAGTTGAAAGTTGGCGCAGAGGCGAGGCCTTATCTCAGATTATTTCTTGCAGGTGTAGAGCTAGACAAAAACCGCAAGTAAATCCATATTTTTACTACGGCTACTCTTGATGTTGATTATCAGAAGTCGCAGCATCTGCAGTATTTGTAGTCTGACGCCGATTCGATCCGGCCACCATTTCAAATCGAAACAATCGACATTCAATTGCGCCGTTAAAGAACGGCGTCTTACGCGATTCTTTTAAACGTAGTAAACGCGGTAGCGTTAAATCAGCCGTAAATAATAAAACCTGCCAGCCCGCAAAGCGGGTTTTTAATGTGCTGCCAAATGCACTGAAAAATCCAACAGCAAGTTCATCGGTAGGCAAACTACTATCACCACGCACACCTATGCGTTCACCATAAGGTGGATTCGTTAACAACACACCTGGAATACCTGAGGGTGGCTTTACTTCTTGTGCTTCTATTTGTTTAAGTGGCACATCAAACTCTATGCCTGCTTGCTGTAGATTATGTCGGGTCATGGTGATCATATCGCCCGAGATATCGCTACCAAAAATGGTGGGAGTGCGTGGCAAAGGTGGACGTGATACAGCTGCTTTAATCGCAGCCCAATCATTAGCAGGAAATGTTAAAAATTTTTCAAACGCAAAAGATCTATTCATACCTGCAGGCATACCCGCTAGCATTTGTGCAGCTTCTATTAAGATGGTGCCAGATCCACACATAGGATCGAGTAATACAGTACCAGGACGCCAACCTGCTACGCGTAGTAAACCGGCTGCAAGATTTTCACGCAAAGGTGCATCACCTGTTTCTAAGCGCCAGCTACGTTTAAATAAAGCTTCGCCAGAAGTGTCGAGATAAATCGTGAAGTGTCGTGCATCTAAAAACCCAACAATGCGCATATCTGGAGTTTTAGTGTCAACGGAAGGACGTTTATCAAAGCGCTCACGAAAACGATCACAGACAGCATCTTTGATTTTTAGCGTAGTAAATTCCAGACTTTTGAGTGGAGATTTAATCGCAGTGACATCGACACGTATAGTGTGGTCTACATCAAACCATTCTTCCCATGCTTGTGCGAGCGTTAAATCATAAATATGATTTTCGTTTTGATAGGAAGATTGCGCTAAGCGCAGCAAAATACGCGAGGCAATACGTGAATGTAAATTCAATCGCATGGCATCAGCAAACGTACCCGAGCAATGTACGCCACCGGGTACTTGATTATGAATTTTTAAAGTGGGATGCAGAGCAGCGATTTCACTCAACTCTTCAGCAAGGGCTGCCTCTAAGCCGCGTGGGCAGGGGCAAAAATAAGAATACGAATGTTTCATGAAGGGGAACCTTTTATCCTTAATAACAATGTGGCACTACTACCAGCAGTAGTGCCGAAACAATACGTGCAAATAAATTATGGGTTTAACGCGCGTTCTACAAAATCTAAACGGTCTTGTCCCCAAAAATCTTCGCCATCAATACGATACCAAGGTACGCCAAACACCTGTGCTGCAATGGCTGCTTCAGTATGTAGGTTAAAAGACTGCAATACAGCTTCGCTCTCTAAGGCAGCAACTAGTTTTGCTCCATCTAATTTCAGATTGGTGGCGATAGACTCTAAAGTCATGAGATCAGCAATATTTTTTTCTTCAGCCCAGACTGCTTTGCCTAAGGCGCCTGCTAACTCTAAAGCTTGCTCAGTTCCATAGGCTTGTTGTGTAGCGATGATGAGTTTCGAGCCAGGATCGCCAGAGACAGGAAAAAATGCGGGATGCAGTACAAAAGGTTTTTTAAGATAACTGCTCCAACGTTGCAGTTCAACTAAACGATAAGCCTGACGTTGTGGTGGACGTTGAGCTACCGGCACACCACCCGATAAACTAAAAATCTTTGCTACGTCGAATGGTTTGATGAGTACCGTTGCCTGTGCTTTTTTTGTGATGCTAACAAAGCGATCATGCCCTAGATATGCATAGGGCGATTGTGGTGCAATAAAATATTCTACTGTTTTAGTCATGACGAGTTAGTTTTTAGCTTGAGATTTAAAATGGCTTAACAACCACTAAGATCACGACGATGAACATGGCAATCACGGGTGCTTCATTAAACCATCTATACCAGATGTGACTGCGTTGGTTGGCACCTTGTTCAAATTGTTTGAGCATGCGACCGCAAACATGATGATAGCCAAGTAGTAAGACGACTAACGCAAGCTTTACATGCATCCAGCCACTTGCCATGCCTATGCCATAACCTAACCATAACCAGAGTCCTAATGCTAAGGCGGGCACTGCAAGTATGGTCATAAAGCGATATAGTTTTCTTGCCATGAGCAACAGTCTGGCAGTAGCAATCTCATTGGTTTCCATCGCTAAA
>JACCDO012426171.1_pt1 | contig 10305 bp, 14 predicted proteins | sample 7446101 | NCBI WGS metagenome assembly JACCDO01 (sample SAMN15323440, study PRJNA562643) | freshwater metagenome | isolation source: river surface water | place: USA:Blue River Watershed | collected 2017-08-16
AACTGAGAAGGGTAAACAAGCACAGGAAGCAAAACGCAGTGCTGTGTTGTCTTTCTTTGCAAATCACGATAAAGCATCTATTGTAAAGATATTCGATCTCGTTAATCTGTTGGCAAAAGCAAAACTGATGATTGTCAACAAGATGAATGAAGCTGGTCATATCAATACATTCTTAAAAACAACTAGCGGATACAAAGTCACAGGTGTTGAAGGTTTCGTAGCAATTGACCATCTCACTGGTGGAGCAGTTAAGATTGTAGACCGTCTTGAGTTTAGTAAATCTAACTTTTCACCAGACATAATCAAAGGATGGCAACGATGAAAGTATTCGTATTAGCAGTTTCTTTGGTATTGGCAGGATGCTCTTTTGTTCTACCAAGACCGCACGACGGAGCAATGTTTAACAATCTTGTTGATGTTAAAATTGCAGTAGACAAATTAGATTGCAAAAACAAAGACTGGACTGATACGTTTAATAAGATCGAGAGATTAAAAATTTACACTTCCTTAAGAAATGACCCACAGGCAAAAGCAGTGGAAGATCTGGAATCTGCTCTTAAGAAAGCACAAGCATCTAGTAATGAGAAGTTCTGCGACTCAGTTGTTAAGATTAATCGAGCAAGAGTAGATGTTATAACAGACGCATGGAGGGGAAGATGAACGTGTTTAATGAATTAAGAGAGCAAGCAGGACTAGGTGGTCCAGCTGCAGCTTTAGCAAATGAACTTTTAGTCATTCGTGAAAACTATGAACAGGGACAATTGACACGTGAGGAATATGATTTCCTCTTATCAGAGATCGCTTCAGTCCGTGCTCAACAGGAACTAGCCTCAGACGAGATCGCTTGTCGTTGGATTGTTGCTGCAGCACAAACTTTATTGAGTTTAGCGTAAGACTAAATAAGAGTAGTACTTACTTTATAGATGGATTAAATGAAAGATTACAGACAACTAATCAAAGAACTACCTTCTAAAACGGTAGTAATGGCTTTTGGACGATTCAACCCACCGACTATCGGACATGAATTGCTCGTAAAGGCAGTCAAGAAACTGGCTCAGCAGAAGAACGCTGACCACGTAATCTATGCATCACGTTCTCAAGATGCTAAAAAGAATCCTCTAACAGTAGATAAAAAGGTTAAGTATCTGAACCTAATGTTCAGAAATACTCACTTTGCTGCAGCTAATGAACATGTAAGAACTTTTATTGAAGCAGCTAAAGAACTGAATAAGAAATATAAGAATCTGGTTATGGTCGCAGGTAGCGATCGTGTGCCAGAATTCAAACGTTTGTTGAACACTTACAACGGTAAAGAATTTAACTTCGATACAATTGAAGTTATTTCCGCAGGTGAGCGTGACCCAGATGCTGATGATGCAACTGGTATGTCTGCTTCCAAGATGCGTGCTATCGCTGTTAAGGGCAACTACGCAGAGTTTAAAAAAGGACTACCATCTTCTGTTCGTGAGATCGATGGTCGTCGTTTGATGAATGATATTCGTGAAGGGATGGGTCTTGAACCTATCAAAGAACAGATTGTCCTCGTTAAAGATGAACTGCGTGAGAAGTATTTCCGTGGAGAAATTTTTAACGAAGGTGATATTGTAGAATCGAATGGTGAAAAGTTTACAATCGTTAAACGTGGTTCTAATCATTTACTAGTAAAAGAACAAAATGGTGCATTAGTTTCCAAATGGATTCATGATGTGCAACCAACGGAAGAAAAAGATATGAATGAATCATTAACAGACAAGACACTAAGACCAAATGATAAGTTAAAGGTTGCTCGTATCATCGCAACTATGCTTGGTGTTGAGAATGCAGAAACATCTTCAAGCCCAGAGAATTTAATCAACATGGCACTTCGTCGTGTTCGCACAAAGTCATTAAATCCAGAAGCACTTGCTATTCTTGATAAGATGTTAAACCTTGCAACTGAGCAAGGCATTCAGTATGATGCTACATTAAAGCCAACTAAGTTAAAAGAGGGTGTTACTCAACCAAATGGTACAGATAAAATCTCTGTAGCAACTGATTCACCAATAGTAAATAAAAATTCAAACTACAATATGGCAAAAGATATTCTTCGTTTCAATGACTTCAAAAAGTTAAAGAATGTTCAACTAAAGAAAGTTGAATTGGGTGAGCAAGAATCTCAAGCAGATACAGATAAAGATAATGAGTCAGATATTGACGCAGAACATCAAGTGCGTGTTACTGACCCTTCAGAAGTTGGTCACACTTTAGTTTCTGCAGGTGGTCAAGATAACTTACGTCGTCGTAAAGTAAAGTATCATCTTGGTGAATCTCATGTAGAGTTCCGTATTGATCATCGTGAAAAAATCACAGGTGATCATCAAACAACATTCGCAGATCATGATGCTAAAGTTTCTGATACTACAGATAAAGCTACATACGTAAAAGTGCCTTCACATAAAGCAGATTCATTTAAGTCTGCTATGAAATCTAAACATAATACTAAAATAGAGTTAGCTGAAGAATTACAAGAAAAGAAAGTTCCAGAAGCAACTGGCGATCTAAAAGATGCTTGCTGGAAAGGTTATACTGCCGTTGGTATGAAAATGAAAAACGGTAAGAAAGTTCCTAACTGCGTGCCAGTCAAAGAGGAAGAAGAAATCCAATTCAAAGACAACGTCTGCGAGAAGTGTGGTAAATCTCCATGCGAGTGTGATGACGATAAAGTTGATCAAACTCAATTAAAACCAACATTCGATCCAATGTTCAAAGAAAGCGCAGTTGATGTTTCTGACTACGAAGAAAAATGGGAAGAACATATTTTCGCACAAGAAGAACCTTCTGACGAAGAATTAGATCACTACATGGATCACATTTCTGACGATGAGATTCTAGATCTGTATGACGAAGATGAACTAGGTATTGTCGATGATGAAACTGGCGAAGAACTAGAAGCAGATGAAGAGGAAGAAAAGAAACTCGAAGAATCTACTCTAATGGAAGTTCTATCACGCATCGAGCGTATGAAAGCCAAAGCAAGAATTCGTCGCACTAAAGCAAAGCGTGAACGTGCAACAAAGATTGCATTGAAGCGTTATTCAGACACTAAAACAATTAACAAACGTGCACGTAGATTAGCAATTAAATTAATGAAGAGTCGCTTGCTACGTGGTCGTGATGCGAGCAAGATTTCTGTTGGTGAGAAAGAACGTATTGAACGAATCATTGAAAGAAGAAAAGCAGTGATTGGTCGTATCGCTATGCGTTTATCTCCACGTGTTCGTAAAATTGAGAAAGCAAGACTGTCTCATACAAAATATACAAAAGGAACACCAAATGTTGCATTTTAAAGAGTGGTTAGAAGAAGCAACCTATCAAGGTAGGGAAGTTCCTCTTAACAAACCAATGGCTGGTGATGTTAAGAAGTCCAAAGTTTATGTCGATCCAGATGGCGATGGTAAGGCAAAGAAAGTAAATTTTGGCGATAAGAATATGACCATCAAAAAGAATATTCCAGCTCGTCGTAAATCGTTCCGTGCTCGTCATAACTGCGATAACCCAGGACCAAAAGATAAGGCAAGATACTGGTCTTGCAAGGCATGGTAAGAGGAAATTATGGAACACATTGCTGCACTTAAAGTAGTTCTTGGAAATACATTCGTAATGTACTTCAAGGCACATTCATATCACTGGAACATTGAAGGTAAAAATTTCTCTGAGTATCATGGATTCTTTGGAGATCTCTATGAAGAACTTCATGGAGCCATTGATCCAATCGCTGAACAGATTCGTGCAGCAGGAGATTATGCACCATTTAGTATGGAAAATCTGTATCGTATGAAAACTATCGAAGAAGATTCTAGTCGTTTAGAATCTGCACAGGTTATGTTTAGTACTCTATTAGCTGCAAATAACGAAGTGATTGAATCCCTAAATAAATTATTCGAGGCAGCTGATGCTGCAAATGAGCAAGGTCTAGCTGACTTTGCTGCAGGTCGTATAGATATTCACAAAAAACACGGATGGATGTTAAAATCCTACATGAAGGGCGAGTAAATGAAATCGTACAAAGATATTGTAGAAGCACTAAAAGGTAATCAGCATAAGATCGATAAGAACAAGAACGGTAAGATCGATGCTCATGACTTCAAACTTCTTCGTAAAGAAGAAACAGAAATTGAAGAAGGATTAAAGCCAGAACACAACATGCGACCAGGATGGATGTTGAAGGCTGATCCAGAACTTGCTGCAAAATTGAAGAAGAATAAAGATATAGCCCAAGCCAGAAAAACAGCATACGGCAATCCTGATGCTGGTAAAACTGTTAAAGAAGAAAAAGAAGAAGACGAAGATCGTATGGCACGTTCTGATTATAAAGTATCTCCATCTGGTCGTAAGTCTCACAAAGAAATCGTGTTCAAACATGGTGAGTCTGACAAGAAAGATCTAGAAGAGCGTACAATGACAGACGCTGAAATGAAGAAGCGTGAAGAAATCGTCAAGTCTATGAAGAAAAGCATGGATGGTTTCAAAGATCGTTATGGCGATCGTGCTAAAGATGTTATGTATGCTACTGCTACTAAGATGGCGATGAGAGAAGCTGTTCAAAAAGCAGACATTCCTGCTTATCTACGTAAACAACAAGGGCAAGCACCATTAAAGATGTCTGACCTAAAGCGTAAAGATACTATCTCTGATAAAGAGAATCTAGCTAAACTACGTGGTGTTAAAGAAGAAATTGATGAGGCATTTATCAATGGTCGTGAGTATGCATCTCATGGTTTGATGCACCCAGACCACGCTGCTCGTGACTATCACAAAGTAACTGGTCAACACATTGACTTCTATGCTCATGGCACTGGTGATAAGGTAGAAGGTAAAGTCATCAAGAACGACGGTAAAGAAGTTCATATCAAAGACACCAAAGGAACTACCCACAAGTTTAAAGTTCAACGTGGTCTACCAAAACAACAGAACGAAGAAGTTGAGTTAGATGAGGCTATGTCTCCACAACAAAAGAACGATTTTGATAGAATGATGGCTGGTGCCATGAGTCGTGCATCGTATAATGCTAAGTGGAAGAAACCATTAAAGTCTGACGCTAAAGTAATATACGGTAAGAATGTTAAGGAAGACATTGAACTTGAGGAAGCCAAGAAAGAAGATGTTCCATTCGATGGTCCATACACTAAAACTAATGGTGAAACAAAGGACAAATCTGGTGCTGTTCATACTCCAATGTCAAGAGCAAAACATTTAGCTCGTATGGCTATGAAAAAACAAATGAAAGAAGATATCGATCGTTTGTTTGAAAAGGATGATTCTGAGTATAACTACGAAGGTGAGATGGCTATCACTCAACTAAAGACTATCTGTCGTCATGCAGAAGCCTTAGAAGCAAAGTTGAAGCCAGATACTAATTTACCAGAGTGGGTGCAATCAAAGATTACCCTTGCAATGGATTACATGCAGACTGCTCATGATTATCTAATGTCTGAATTAGATGAGCAAGCACCTGTTGCTCCAGTTCCAGGACAGAAATGGAAAGACCATGCTGTAATGGTAAACGGTAAACAACGTGTTGTGATTAAGCGTTCAAATGTAAAAAATTATCCAGAGCATGAGGGATGGAAAGAAGTCTCTCCAGGACAAAAATTAAAAGAAGACGATGAAGTACAGTTTTCTTATTCAGAATTAATGATGATGGTTGAAGCACGTGCTCAGTATCTTGTTAAAGCTACACATAAAGATAGTGGTCGTGTGAAAGTCACTACTTATGTTGCTGATAAAGATGAGACAGAAGGTAGTGTTCGTTCGAGAGCGGAGCGTGAGCATAAACCAAGTGGTTATCAGATCGATTCAGTTCGTCGCAAAGATGTGGAAGCACATGGTGAAGGCGATGAAGAAGAAACAAGTTCAACAACTCAAAAACGAGGTCGTGGTAGACCAGCAGGATCTAAGTCTGGTGCTCGTGGACCTAGAATCAAGTAAACAAGGAGAATCAAAATGGCACTATGGACAAATGTTGATGAGAACGCTGGCAAGCCAAAGTTCCTATCATCTACTGAAAAATCAAACACAGTTGGTATCAATACTCAAGAAGCAACTGCAAACGGACTAACTGCTGGTTGGAATTTAAAGACAACTGGCTCAGGTGGTCGTTCTGGTCGTGTATTCCACGAAGTATTAGTTGCAATGGGTTCAATGTCTGGCGACAATGATACTGTTTCACCAGAAATCACTATCACTGTACAACCAGCTAATCAATCTGTTACTGCTCCAGCAACTGCTACATTTAGCGTAACAGCAACTCGTACTGGCACTGGTTCATTGACATATCAATGGCAGATTCAGCAAGAAGGTGCTGGTTCATGGACTAACATCTCTGGCGCAACTGCAGCTTCATATCCAACTGGTGCTACTGCAACTGGTGACGGTGCTGGTGCAACAGACGGTGACAAGTACCGTGTTATCGTATCACTAGTTGGTGCTGATAGCAAGACTTCTGACGCAGCGACATTAACTGTAGCGTAATAAATACATTATGAAGAGGGGAGGATGGCTCCCCTCACTTATGTGAAAAACTATGGTTAGTGAAAAACTTAACGAAGGTAATTTTCTTGTTTATGCAATGCATCACTATGATAACCCACAGTGTCATAGCCTTGCAGAGTTTGAAGAAGATTTAAAAAAGTTCTTATATCTTAAAAAACTTTTATCAAGATACAAGAACAATGGTGAGTTGAGAGAACGATTAATACTCAATCATATTATTGTACTTTATAATATCTTCGGTGAAGCAGCAACTAAAATGTTGTTTTATAAAATCGAAGAGAATTGTTGGGATACATTGACAACATTTTTGGTTTATCTTAATAGAATGCCAGAAACTGTGCCAGAATATGGAATTGTATTATCAGATATAACTCTTGACGAAAACATAATCGCAGTCTTAAGGAAGATATGAGTCGCATTGTAGATAACCTGTTAGCCTATAAAGTTCTTTCAATGTTAGTTACTAACTTTGAAGACACAAAGGCATTCAAATTAGGTATCATTGACAAGAATGGTAAAAACCTAAAGAAAGTCAGCAGCCTCAAAACTTCTGAAGAGAAAGATGCATACAATTATTTGCATCGTCTCGTTTTTAATATGAAAAAGATTATCAACAAGATCGGTGGCGAGAACAAACTTAAATCTCTCGTTGCAGCACTTTGGTTGGTAAAAGAATATTATCAATCAGGCAGTCGTTCAACTGCATTGATGGAAGAAAAATTTGACAAGGTCATGAAACTGTTGGATAATAGAGTGTCCCTTGTTGAGGAAGAGATTATTGTTAGTAAATTCTTGAGTGAAGAGGCACCAGTAAATTCTACTGCAGGTGCTAGTGTGAGTGAACCTGTTATAAACAAAAAAGAAATTAAGAAATATCAGGTTATGGCTAGGAGAAAACCTGTAAATGTTTCTGCTTAGTTTTATTCCTGATGCTCTGATACAATTAGTAGTCAATGGTGTCCTGATTGCAGGTATCATTGGTTGCGTTGTATCATTCTTTTTTGGTTTCTTCGTAAGATGGATGCCATGGATCATTCCTTACAGAATGCTTCTACAGATTGTAGGTTTGATTCTACTAATTGCTGGTGTCTATTTTAAAGGTGGTGTTGGTGTTGAAATGGAATGGCGAGAGCGAGTAAAATCTGCACAAGAATCAGTACAGATCGCTGAAGAAAAAGCCAAAGAAGCCAACGTTGCATTAGAAGCCGAGAAGAAAAAGAAACAACAAGTTATTACACAGAACAAAGTTGTAATACAAGAAAAGATTATTGAAAAAGAAAAGATTATTGATGCTGAATGCAAAGTTCCAAAGGAAGCAGTTGAACTCTTAAACGAAGCAGCAAAAAATCCTGGAGGTAAGAAATGAAGAAGTTATTCATAATCGCTCCAGCTTTTTTATTAAGTGGTTGTTTAGCAGTTGGAACTCCAGTTCGTCATAAATTTCCTGATGTTCCATCAGAATTATTAAAGTCTTGTCCTGACCTGCAACAAGTGCAAGAGACTGATAAACTTTCTGATGTGCTTAAAATTGTTAATGAAAATTATTCGAAATATCATGAGTGTCGTGTTGCAGTCGATACATGGATTGAATGGTACAAAACTCAAAAAGATATTTTTAATAAGTAAAGATGTATTGTGGACGAATTTATGGAACAAGAGAGAATAGCTAAATTGGAAATCCAAGTGGAAACTATTAAAGATGATGTTCGTGAAGTTAAGAGCGACATCAAAGAAATTCATTCCAGAATCACTACTGGTAATAGAGAGATCGTAGATAAAATGGATGATATGCAAACTAGACTCGAGCATAAAATGAATGCTCAAGCATTAGCTGCACAACAGCAACATCAATCCATTCAAGACGAAATTAAAAAAGACTTGGAAAAGATTGATAGTCGTGTTTCTTCCTTAGAACAATGGAAGTGGTATGTAATAGGTGGTGCGGTCGTAGTAGGTTTTCTTATTGCAACAGTTGTAGATCTAACTAAGATTTTCCATTAAAAATTTGCTTTGTAATGTAAGATGAGGTAAAATATTACCTCTATGTGGAGTTATTATGTTATTCATTGATGTCAAGTATGCCAATTTGGTTGGCAGTCGCTTGCGAAATTTCAAACAAAAGAATGAATACCTCTGGAACTATTCGTGTCCAGTGTGTGGTGATTCTTCCAAGAACAAGTTAAAGGCACGTGGTTACATCTATCGTGCGAAACAAGACTTGTTTGTGAAGTGTCACAATTGTGGTCACTCTACCAATATTGGTAATCTCATTAAGTATGTTGATACTAATCTTTATGATCAGTATGTTCTTGAACGCTACAAAGCTGGTGCGACAAAGCATAATGCTCACAAAGATGTAGCACCTCTTATCCCAGAGCCTGCAAAAGTAGAACTACTTGAGGATGAGATACTCTCCCCACTAAAAAGACTCGACACTCTGGATGTTTCGCATCCAGCTGTAAAGTATGTCTTACAAAGGAAGATCCCACGTGATAAGTGGCATCTTCTTTATTTTGCTCCGAAGTTTAAGAAGTTCACAAACAGTGTTACACCGAAGTTTGTTGAACCTATTGTAGATGAACATCCTCGTATGATTATCCCATACTTCACAAGAGCAGGGAAATGTTTTGCTTTTCAAGCCAGAGCATATGGAAATGAAGAGCCTAAGTATTATACCATTAAGGTAGATGAGACTGAAGAAAAGATTTATGGTCTTGACAGGGTTGATTTTGGAAAAAGAATCTACGTTGTAGAAGGTCCAATTGATAGTCTTTTCTTACCAAATGCCATTGCTGTGTCTGGCTCTAGTTTTGACACACCAACCATCCGACAGTTGCTTTCTAATGCAACGATTGTGATGGACAACGAGCCTCGTAATAAGGATATCGTTAAACAATTAGAGAAGTATATCGAGTTGGGTTATTCTGTTTGTATGTTTCCATCAAATATACAGCAGAAAGATATTAATGAAATGATTTTACATGGCGGAATGACACCTGATGAGATCATCGAAGTAATAAATACAAACACCTATACTGGTATGGAAGCAAAATTGAATTTCAGTACATGGAGAAAAGTGTGAAAGTAAAGTTAATTAGTTATAGTAAACCCAGTCGTGAAATGTATGATGAGGGTCTGCTGGATGCTCAAGAATTAGTAGCGTTTTGCGCAAGAGTATCAAACCCTTCCAATCAGTTCAACACAGAGACATCAGAGAAGTTAATTCGTTACCTCGTTAAACATAAACATTGGTCACCTCTTGAGATGGTCAGTGCTTGTTTAGAGATTGAAACTACTCGTGATATTGCTCGTCAAATATTGCGACATCGCTCTTTTTCATTTCAGGAATTTTCTCAGCGTTATGCGGATCCAACTAAAGATTTGGATTTCGTCATTCGTGAGGCACGTCTTCAAGATACGAAGAACAGACAAAATTCTGTTGAAATGGATTTAATTAATAATGATGAACACAGACAGATTGCTTATCAATGGGAAAACTTACAACGTGATCTAATTCAAAGAACACGTGATGTTTATTCTTGGGCAGTACAGAAAGGTATCGCCAAGGAACAAGCAAGAGCAGTTTTACCAGAAGGGCTAACAGTTTCTCGTTTGTATATGAATGGTACATTGAGAAGCTGGATTCATTTTATTGAATTGCGTAGTGGTAATGGCACACAAAAAGAACACATGGAAGTTGCACAAGAATGTGCAAAAGTAATTGCTGAAGTATTTCCTTTAGCAAAAGATTTTGTAAATCAATAATAATAAAAT
>JACCDO010734585.1_pt1 | contig 10304 bp, 8 predicted proteins | sample 7446101 | NCBI WGS metagenome assembly JACCDO01 (sample SAMN15323440, study PRJNA562643) | freshwater metagenome | isolation source: river surface water | place: USA:Blue River Watershed | collected 2017-08-16
AACCTAACTCATCTACTCACTCACTCACTCACTCACTCACTCACTCACTCACTCACTCACTCACTCACTCACTCACTCACTCACTCACTCACTCACTTGCAGGTGGTGAAAATCATCGAGAAGTACTTCAACGGCGAGGACGCCCCAGAGAGCGAGAACATCAAGCCAGCTTTCGACAGCCAAAGCTATTCGTTCGGCTTCCCAGGCGTGACCGGCAAGGCGGCCACTGATTTTGGAGCGGGATTTATGCAGCAACAGACGAATCAGTTCAACTTCAACCCTCCGGCCTTCAACACGGCCTTCGGCGCCAACCCATTTCCAACCGGATTTTAAATTGATAGCGAAAACCCCACACCCAGTCAATAGATAGCAAGAAATGTAAGTAATAATTACAAAATATACAAGTCAACACTAGCTACACTGTCACTGCTGCGCCCTCGAGGAGCCACAACTGCTGCACTCGCGTCTCACAGCTGCACCGCGTCACTCGTTGCGCAATCCCCACTCGAAGAAGTTGTTCATGGAGCGTTGCAGGTTGAGGAAGGCGTTATTGATGGGGTTTTGCACGTCTTTCGCCAGCGGAATGATGATGTCCGCGAGCTCCTTGCCGACGGTGTCGCTGCCCAACTTGTTCGCTTCATCCCAACGGACACGGTACAGCGTGCAATAGGGGTACTTCTTGCGGTACATCGCCTCCTTCAACTTGTCTTTGCGCCGCAACTTCCCATCGTGTCGATAGTGGTGTGGACCATCAACTTCAAGCAACGCCACCACTTGCCCGTTGCACTTGATCGCGGCATCCACAGGAAACACTCCGTCGAAGCTAGACGCCTCGGCATTGATCGAGATTTGATCCGATGAAATAGACGACGACAGCGCAGTGCGCAGACTAGCCATGACTCGGTCCTGCAGCAGGGATCCTTGCAAAGGCCGCAGGTTGTCTGGAGCCGTTAGTAATTCTTCAGGAATCCGCGAAGTATCCGTTACATAAGACATGATCCGTAAGTATTGCGCAAAGATACGCAGTTGCTCCATGTGTTCCGTCGGCGTGAAGACGCCAACTTGCCCCTTTTGGTCGTAGACTAGCTTGCGCAAGGCGCCCAGCAGGCACTCGTGAACCCCGCGGAAAGCGGCGTCCGACGGAGTAGATGAGTCGAAAGATAGAATCGAGAAACCATAAGCGCAGTTGGCCAGGTCCTGCGACGTCATCGACACGTTCTCGTTGCCTATTCGGCGAAGCGCGACGTTGATGCTCCACTTGATTGCGCTTGGAAGACTGTCCCATGAGAACCCGCAGTTAGATAGGCCCCAGATAGTCCGCGAGAGATCCGGTGACTTCATGCTCTCAAGATTGATCCCGATGGACTTGACTAGCGAGTCGCTGAAGTGGCTGGGTAGCGTGTCTAACGGCGTATCCATCGCGCCCAACGACCAGATGAGCAAGCCGATATCCATGCTATTGAGGTCGTTTTCTACTCTGATGACGTTACTTATCAACGCACTTCGCAGTGTAGTAGGTAACGCAGGCCACGTGTACTTCATCTTGGCTAGTCCCCACACGATGTTGCACAGCGACCACGCCGAGCACTTGTCAATGATGCGCTCTAGCGAGGCAAGCATGGTCTCGACGACCGCTTCTGGTTGCTCATCTACCGAGGCCCCCAGAGTACCGATAGCCCACAATGCATTGGCTGCTCCTTTATCATTAGTACTCCCGCAGACGCGACTCAGCTGCTCCCACACCTCGCCCTTCATGGAGGCGGACATCTGACTCCACGGGATCCCTAACTTCGCCAAGCCCGTGAGTGTCTGCGACGCTGGTATAGCCGAGCCCATTTTCGACCGTTTGATCTCTCCAACATTTACTAATAACTTCGCAAGTAATTCTATTGAAATATCGCTATAGCTAACCCCTAACGAGCCGAGCGCCCATATCGACTTGGAGGACTGCTGCGGCGACATCTCTGCCTCCAAGGCCAGCAGTCGCAGCGGTATGCTTTGGCGGGTATTCAACGGTAATGTCGACCACTTAAGACCCATTTTTGCTAGCGCCCATAGCGCCGAGGACAACGCGTATGAGTTGAAGTACTGCACGTTGCTGTCGAGGGATTTAATGAGGGAGTAGGTCGTTTTGTCGTTTAATGCAAGCCAATTTGCGCTCATCGCACCTAGACTCCATACAACATCACCTACTAGCTTAGAGTCCATGCTACCAATCAACTCGCTGATCTGGGACTCGATCGACAGCTTGAACTTCGCCGGTAAATCGTTGTTCCAATTGACGTTCAACCGCGCCAGCGACACGGTAACTACGGATAATTCATGTTTATTGAGTTGAGACACGCGCGGTTCTAAATATTTGATTAATATCGCCACTTCGGTGTTGCTTTTCCAGGAATTTGCATTGTTGCATAGCAGTCCAAGAGACAGCATCGTGGAGGTCAGCTCTGGCATCGACATCTTGGGTACATGAAGCATCAATAAATCAATTAATGCGTCGTACTCTAAGTACGATATCTGATAGCCTCCATCATACTGCGATAGGTACTTGATTTGGCTTATGAACCGGCTCGCATCATCCTTTAAATCGTCATATACTAACATCTTCTCCGCCTTCTCCTTCTGCTGTGCAAGGTGTAAGTAAGCGAGTAAGCAGAAGTAAATAAGAGAATACCTTCGGAATTTCACTCGGTTTTATATAATTACTCAAAATATTTTTATTTTTCCCATATTTGCTCGAGCGCTTCTTGCTCTTGCCACCAGCAACCATCGATATAACGCGATCTCCATGCGAAACCATCAATATATCGTGATTACTAATGCTTCGATCAAGCTTAAGCGAGTTATCACCATAGCGATGCTTGGGAGATTTCCCGTGCCACCATGACCATCCGTCCGTTACGGTGAACAGAAACAGGAGAAATGCAAAGATAAGCGCCATATATAGAGCTCACAACTAATGCTGCCGGGAATCTCGCTTTGCTCGCCTCTGACTGTGCTATTGTTATTATGTCACCGTGGTAGATAGGAATAAACACATCGAAAAGTCAAAGATTTGGAACAAGGTACCAGTACCGGTGAGCTTCCGGACAAAATATAACATATAAGATGATGATGAAGAAGGTTTTAGCTTTGACCGACATGCAGCAAGAGAAATCAAAGGATAAGTAATGATAAATAAGAAGAATTAAACGCAAGTTTAACTTTAAAACCGGAGTAGAGTACATGCCCGCCAGAGTCCATACCTTTTGCGCAGAGACACAGCCTCAATGCCACGTGAATAGTATTCAAGCAGGGCAATAGTTGTGTGGGTCAAGCAGTGGGCAATTTCGGCCCCGGGACAGGTTGGTTCCGGTTTAACATTAAAATGGATTCAGATTAATAAGGAATGGAGTCCCTTCATGCAGCTGCCCTTCAATACCAGCCTAAATAACACCACAACTGAGCTCGCTCTAAGAATATTTGATTGGAAATTTTGATCGTACAATGTACACCGTAGAAGAGCATCCATTCCTACCGGGGCAAATGGCATTGTATTCAAATCAACTAATTGAGAAAGGAGTAATTGTATTTGATGTTTCATCGTTGCCTTTGATGGAGACAAATGGTGTGTATGCGATTACTGTTGCTGTAAATGGTTCTATAACTTACATCAATACGATTGAATCGGATGTAAGATTTACCAATCACAGTTGTGATCCAACGTTATTTTTTGATGCACATCAATTAGTCTTTATATCAGCACGTAAAATTGAATCGAAAGAGATGCTTACATTCGATTATACTTTGACTGAACCGGAAATTTCATCTCCTTTTACTTGCACTTGTGGATCAGCTAAATGTAAAGGGGTTATTGGTTTTCCTACACAGAATATCTAGAATAACAACCAGTAAGTAATTAAGAATGCTATATTAATAAATAAGTAAGACCTTGTATATGCCTCCATATTCATGTAGCATAGGAATGTAACAACTTTATTGTAAATTGTTTCTTGTTAAGTAATTTCTTTTTAATTAGGTACTGTACTTCCTTTTCCACCATTCGTGCTTCCCTTCTACATGTTTTACAACCAACAAGCAAGCAGCAGCTGGCAAACTAACACCAGGACAACACAGCAGTACTTGTCTGTCTATCACAGAGTTCACTACTACCTTCAGTACTTACCCGGTCCTCCCCGGAGTGCGTCCAGCGCGAAAGAGGAGTGAGGAGTGTACCTACCATTACTAATTGTTAATTTTGGTGAAATGCGACACTGTCTGTCTTCAACGGTCGGCTCCATATAGGCATATGCACCCATAAGTAGCCCGAGATTTGTTGATATTCTCTAAATTGTTTACGCAGCTTATCTTAGTTGATTGTGAGCTTGAAGCCAAATAACTAAATTATTTCTCCAACCGGGGCATTTAGTATTCGCATCGCATTTCATCTGATTGGTTGGTGTTCCATACATCGATAATACTGGTATTACTATGCTCATCTATGATCATTCCAGTAGTTATCTCTTGCTGCTCCTGGGTATCCTTGTTTACTCTTTCGATTCAACGTTGATATTATTGGATTACAATCTTAGTGAATGGACCAATGTATTCTGGCGACAGCTTTTCCAAGTATGTGTTATTATTTTAATATTTATCGGCGATTCTTTATACAAAGGAAAGAATTTTATAATTGACTTGTATAATAAATTTGTAAAAATTGGTTATATAGGATTAGTTGCGGGACTATTCGATGCCATTTATGGCGCATGTTATGTGATGGCAGTCTTGAATACTACGACGGCAAATGTGTTTTTAATTTTAGCAATTGCACCTTTAATGGTTGCAATTTTAAGTTATTATTTCCTGAACGAAGCAGTGCATTTAAGAACTTACGTTACTTTAGCAGTATCTCTAATCTGTGTTGTGTTAATATTTTATTACGACGTTACATCCGAAAGCACGGATAACGATGATGTGGGATCACAGCAAGAAGGCACCAGGTGGTATGGTAATCTACTGGCTATTGTTTCAGCGACGAGTTTTTCTATCTATATGGTTATTATTCGCTTTGTGTCTAAAACTCATTCGAACAAGAATGAAGAAGAGATTGACATGATCCCCGTACTAATAGTCTCGTCTTTTTTCCAGTGTCTAGTTTCGCTGTGTGTTGGGGTGGACTTTCCATCGGTAGATAGAAATAATTATGCGTATTTATTTTTACAAGGCGGAATTGAGCTGCCACTTGGTAGTGCTATTCTTATATGGGCATCAAAATATATTCGAGCTACTGACATATCTTTACTGATGCTACTAGATACAGTGCTTGAGCCATTTTGGGTCTGGATATTTGGATTATCAACACCACCAGTGAAAACTCTGATTATTGGCAGTTTTATGTTAGTAGCGCTGTTAGTACACAGTTATCTTGATGCGGTTAGTAATCGTGAGGAGAAGAAGTATATTCCAGTTTTAGACACGGATTTGGATGAGGAAACAACGTCAACCTCCGTGGACACTCCAAACAGACGATATAGAGATTAGACAGTTATAAATTTGTAAATTATCTGAAAGTATGAACAAGAATACAAATCCAGACACTTTTTGAGACTGTTTCGTGGACCTAACGCGCCGCGCTGATGCGCTAATTACTAGCCAATTCACGTGGAGAAACTTGTTCAATAAAGCTTTCAAAAGAATAAGTAGGTTCCACCCTCAATCGGTCCGAAGTGAGTGAAAACAACTGGAAGTGTTGCCATATTTTAAGGAACAAGCTTGTTGTGTCCAGAAAAGAAGAGAGAGAAATCTGAAGAATTGCACTGCCAAGCGATAATGGATGAGCAAACCGTACCTTTACTGAGTGCAGGGAGTGATGAATTGACTGGATTGAAAGAGGAAATTATCATTTTGAAGCATGAGAAGAAGTCGCTTCTCGACAGATTAAACAGTTTACAGTTCGCATTTGCTCTCACCGAATTGAAGAATTTCAGAGAAAGGGAGAAATTAGTCATGCAAATCAACTCTTTAGCCCAACGAGCAGAGCCTTATGTACCTCAAGATGCAGGGCCCCGCAACAAAGATAGTACCACAGAAAGCATGTCTCATGTTCCACCACCTGTCGGAGAGAAGGAGACCATCGACCATTTGATGCGTCGGTTGGAACTAGAAGGTATGGACAAGGTGAGAACGTTAATGAATAGTGGCTTGACAATTGATAATTTAATAAAGGTTTTGGAGGATGGCGACGCGGAATTTACAGAGCACACAAACAGACATATGACCTACGGGGAGATGCGCAGTGTCTTCGGTTGAGTCACGGCGCTGCATGCCTCCAGAGCCACTTTCAGTCGTTCAACAGCACGTATACCTTGTTTGTAACTATTTATTCCACCATGGTTGGTATTCTATTTTGGCGTCTACTTCTTTATTCCATATTTATCCATTTGGTCTAAACCATACAGTTACCATATACACCTACATACATAGTAGTCCTAGCGCCATGTAGCAATCTACTGGCGACACTCACAAATCCCTCATTGGGCCGCTAGAAAAAGGCGGCTTCCATGTGACGAAAATACCGATAGTCAAGCTTCTACTTGTAGTTTGTCTCGTCCATTTGCCTTCCTCGTGCCATTTCCGTTATCCAAGTAATCTCAAGGTAGCCTCTGCTCCCTTATATAACTAGTCTCATGCATCATCTAACTCACATACTTTTACTCATAGTAGCGATGCCAGTCGTAAGTAATCTGTTAACGGCGACGTTGTGTGCACCATTAGTGGCTGTTCTTGCAGGAGTATCACTAGTTACACTTCAACGAGCACTTGAATGGGTAGCATCAATTGCCACGGGACATCACTCCAAAGGCACAGTGTTCAGAAATATTCAACCATGTACTCTCATCTCCATCTCACTATTCATCATCTTATATATATAAACTTGCTCTTTAACTTACTCGCTTACTCACACACACATACTCACTTACTCTATTAGTCATGAAATACGTCAATAACTTTTTAGATAAGATTCTTACCGATAGCGCCAGTGCAGCCACGGGAGTGAAGACAAGAATACCAGTCACCGGCACATCTATTCTACTAATGGCTGTTGTCATCTTGTTGTTATGTTTACTATTTGAAGGAGGTGAGAAAGGCAGTAATGCAGGTAAATTACCACCTAATTATAGAATTGTTGAAAAATCTAAGAATGAAAGTAAATCTCAGTGAGAGAGTGCTCTTAGCTTGTATCGACGTGGGCAAGACCCAATTACCATGTAAATGATTAGTGCTATTACTTATTCTTACAAATTTTACGTTTACTCTATACATGAGAATAATTCTCTGATTCACTTCTACTTTTTCTTCTGTTACCTCTTCCAGGGGAATTCACTGGGCTTGTATGCCTTGGCTTGGGTACAAACGGTGTGTACTTCTCTAACGGGTGATCTCCTTGCTTCACTAATGTACCAAGCACTGTCTCATGAAAGTATGATTGCAACATCTCTTCGCTTTCATCTTCATCGTCGATGAGGACGTGCACGTTGATGGATGACGCCTGAGTAAGTGAGTGAGTAGGTGAGTGAGTGAGTAGGTGAGTAGGTGAGTGAGTGAGTACCCTGTTTCTGCCTAACGTCAACGGATTCAAACTACGATTTCTTTGCTCTAAAAACGAATCATTATGTACTTTTCGATATGGTTCAGGATATTGCGGCTTCTCAGTCAGGGTTGGCTGACGGAACAAGTGTTTCTTGAAGGAGTCCTGCGGCACAAAGTGCCCGCCGCGCCGCTTGCTCTCGTTGATGTTGTCGATGTACTTGGCGCGCTGAAACGACAAATCCATCTTGTTTTTGAATTTATGCTCACTATAATTCCAAAAGTAAACAATGCAAACCGGTAGCGGCAGCAGCAGGAAGAAGGGACCAGCGGCGATGCCCTCGGTTAAGTGCAGACCTAGATACCCAAGTAAGGTGCAAGTGGCAAACAACAAACCAATAATAGAGAAGTTGAACACTTGGTACCACATGAAGCCGTGCGACTGGTAGTCGTTGACGTACACATACAACAGCTGATACTTGTACATAATATAGGCGAAGATGAAGAACAACACACCTAGCGGCATGAGTAATGGGCAGATGGATGAGTAGGTGATGACGATCATCTGCACCATCATCAGTTGGGGGTAGATCCAGCCGTAGAGCATCGGCCAGGCGTAGAAGGCGCCGGTGCGCAGCTCTCTTCTTGTAGTCTTGCGTCGATCCATAAATGTTCCAATGGCTAAGATAGTCGACAATTGCCATGGTCGCAGCATTTCTATCGGCACCGCAGTGAATATCTTCACGATAACCAAGTTACAAAAGTACAAGGAAACAGCTGGGATCGTGCCACCAAGTAGTCTGACGAGAGTCTGCGGGTTGCGCAAGATCAAGAGAAGCTGGTCCCCAATATTGATGCCGCCCAAGCCAACGATGACATAGATATTCACGAGTTGGTAGTAGAAGTAACGAGTCATTATACTGTTTTGTATCTCGCTTTCCAGCTTCATGCACTCGTAGTACCGCGCCAGGAAGTCGAAGCCAAACGGCAAAATCAAGAGAAATATCAACAGGATGATGACAGACAAGAAGTTCTGCTGGTTCTCGGGCAACGAAGAATTCTTGGCGAAGTGATTGACGGAGTTGACGAGGGAAGACCAGAAGAACGCGCCGATGGCGAGGCCGATGTTCGTGATGGTGTTCCTCATGGTGATCTGGCTCTTGGGGATACTGATATTGTCCCAGATAACGTCGTTGGGGTTGGGCGCGTGCAAAATCTCCATGGAACCCTCGTCTGACAGGTTCATCTGGTACGCGATGGTCTCGGCCATTCTTGTTTTGAACGTCACGAAGGCAGTCGAGGAATAGTTGTATTGCGACCCAACAACCACCATTTCAATGGCGCGTTCCGCTTCCAACACACCTAACGCAAATCCCATACCAGCGATTTTGGTCTGTGCCCAACCTTGCTGCAGCGTCTGCTTGCCGCGGTCAACGGTTACTGTGTCAATGATATCAGTCACAGAGGTTCTGCGCTGTCCAACTGTTTCATTATTCGAGTCAGAGCTAGCCGTTGCATGGGTAGGTGGAATTATGATGGGATTACTAATAGTGCGACCGAACGCAGCATCTATATCGGCGATGCTTGCAGGGACCTCACTACTTACGTTCAAGGTGTAACCTTCATAGTTGGAATCAATGGACTGCCGCTTGTTCTCGCGACCGGAGTCCGGCGACTCATTCTCTTCTGCACTCATCGAGGCAAATGGTGAGATAGTCTGTAGTATCGCGCCGTCGTTCATAGTGAAGCTAGATCGAGGCGCCGCCGCGATGTCGACCGACAGCTGCTTGTTCATCTCATCCTCGTCGTTCTCTTGGATCAGTTTGTTGTACTTCTCAAGGAGAGACAACGACTCCTTTCTTGAGTTGTCGACGATCTCGCGCATGTCAACCACGTGGTCAGCAGCGACTGCATCGGCGACATCGTCTGTTTCCATACTCGTTGTGGGGACGGCGCTCACCTCCTCGTCATGCATGGGGTTAACTATATTAGTATACTCGGCATCGCCGCCTACCGCGGTCTCCGACGCGGTCTTCACCTCGGTTATCTTCTTCACCTTCGATCGCTTCTTGCCTGCTGCTGCAGATGGCTTGGTCTTCTTCACACTTTTCCGTTTGTTATCACTTAAAGCAACTGAAGGTGCAACCGATTCTTGCACTTGAACGGACGGACCGAAGAGTATGTTCTCGAAGCCGCCGATCTTCCGGATATAGTCGGTGGCGCGCATGCCTATCTTCTCCACCGCTTCTGCTGCACGAGAATCAAACTTATTCTTCAATCTGCGCTGGATTTCCTTGTCCATACTGCGACTTTTTTCAAAGCAATGAGATTGCAAGTCCAACGTCTCCTCGTTCAGCATCCGCAGCTGCGCGGTGTAGTAGTTGATCGCATCCAGCTTCTCGTAGCCCCACCTTTCGGGTGTTACAAACTGCTCCCAAAAGGCATCGAAGCTTCGGTCGTCGCCGGTCGGATCGAACAGGTCGATGTTGATTTCGCCCGTTTTCACGTACACTTGAGGTCTCTTGGGCGCCGTTACATTGTAAATTGCTATTGATTTCTCTAGTTTATCTCGGAAGGTTTTGCGCTTCGCACTGCGAGTAGTAAGTAAGTGAGTGAGTGAGTAAGTGAGTGAGTGAGTAAGCCAGTGAGTGAGTGAGTGAGTGAGTGAGTGAGTGAGTGAGTGAGCGAGTGAGTGAGTGAGTGAGTGAATGCTCCACGTACCACAACGCGTTCAACTC
>JACCDO011577779.1_pt1 | contig 10304 bp, 10 predicted proteins | sample 7446101 | NCBI WGS metagenome assembly JACCDO01 (sample SAMN15323440, study PRJNA562643) | freshwater metagenome | isolation source: river surface water | place: USA:Blue River Watershed | collected 2017-08-16
AGCAACTCCAAAGCACCGCGTAATTCTGAAATTTGCTTGAGCAACACCTCGTTTTGGGTTTGTAAATCAAGGTATGCCCGTTTGGACTGGCCGAGTTCTTCGTCGATCCGTTTGATGGATTCTTGGGTCGTACGAAGGTTGGCCTGTTGATCCAACAGCGCTTTGCGCGCTTCTTCATCCTCGAACAGCCCTGCCCTGACCGGCAAGGCTAGGCAGAGCGCAAACACAGACAAAACAAGGCGGTTTGTCATGTTCAGCGGTAGTTCAATTCAGCGCGACGATTTTTGGAAAAGGCGGCTTCATCTTGACCCGCTGCAGCAGGTTTTTCCTCACCAAAACTCACAGCCTCCATCTGACCTTCAGAAACGCCCAGCAAGGAAAGCGCTTTTTTCACAGCCTCCGCACGCTTTTGACCCAAAGCAAGGTTGTACTCGCGACCACCGCGCTCATCGGTGTGACCAGCAATGCTGACTTTGGCGGTAGCTTTTTCACGAATGAACTTGGCATGAGCAGCCAAAACAGGCTTGAACTCATCCTTGATGACAAAACTGTCGAAATCAAAATAAATGACTTTGGCCACATTAGCAGGGCCTTGGATCACACCAGACAAATCCTCAACCTTGATGGGTGCAACGGCTGATTGGGGAGTTGAAGTTCCACTTGATGCGGGACTACCTTTTTTGTCTTCCACCGGGACATCGGAGGTTTTAACGTTAGAGGCACAAGCAGAGAGAAGTGCAATCAGGCCAATCAAAAGTGCATTTTTCATGTGAGGGGACTCCAATTTTTTGTTGGATCGAATCATAACGGCTCATTGCCCCGAAAAAGGGCCCCAATGAGGCTCTCGTATGTCACCACTTTGACCTGATAGTCGAGCCGTGATTTTTCCATCGAGAGTGGTTGTCATGAGTGCCTCTTGACCATTGATTCGGGTTGCATAGACCAGCAGTTTTCCGTTGGGGGCGAAGCTGGGGCGTTCATCAAATCGAGTTGAGGTGATGGTTTTGACCTCATCAGAATTCAAATCCATTAAGGCCAATTTGTAATCACCGCCGTTGCGAGTGATAAAAGCCATCGATTTGCCGTCGGGGCTCAAGGTTGGTGAAATGTTGTAACTGCCATTGAAAGTCACTCGCTGAACCGGACCACCTTGCGTAGGAGTTCTGTAGATTTGAGGGGAGCCACCGCGGTCGCTTACGAAATAGAGGGCAGATCCATCAGGCGTAAAAACAGGTTCAGTCTCAATCGAACTCGATTGGACCAAGCGCCTTGGCTCTCCCCCCTGAGCAGGGATCAAATAGAGTTGGGAGCCGCCATCGCGGCTCAATGTGACCGCGAGTGATTTGCCGTCTGGCGACCAGGCGGGAGAACTGTTGGAACCCTTGAAATTCGCCAGCACACGTCGACGTCCACTGGACACATCGTGCACATAGACGACAGGCTTACGGGTCTCAAACGACACATAAGCCAATTCGCGCCCATTGGGCGACCAACTGGGGGAAATGATGGGCTCGGGACTGGTCAACGCGGCCTGTGCATTTTGTCCATCTGAATCTGCAATCCACAAATGAAAACGGCTGCCCGACTTGGTCACATAGGCAATTCGGGTTGAGAAGACACCCCGATCTCCGGTGAGTTTCTCGTAGATGTAATCTGCGATGCGATGGGCCACCAATCTCAGGTCGCCTTGAGTGACGGCATAGCTTTGCCCACCAAGGTCTTGGAGCTTCACCGCATCCCAAAGGCGAAAGCGAATATCGAATCGACCATCAGAGAGGCGAGTCACGCTGCCAGCCACCAAAGCATCTAGGTTGGCTTGTTTGATGGCAGGCAAATCTGGACGAGCAACTTCGTCCACCACAGCCGACAAAAGTGTGGGCCTGAATTGACCACTTCGTTCAAGGTCTGCCGCAACGATGGAGGTGATGTTTTGCGGAGAAGACTCTGCCCCTTTGAACGTGGTGAAACCAATGGGCAATTGGGTGACGCCTATCCCTGACACCTCAACGCGAAATTGGGCATGTGTCAAAGTTGCTGCACCAAGCATCAAGGCCATGAAAATTGAGTGCAGAAAAGTACGAATCATTTTGATCTGTTCATCCAATAAAGCATGAAATATTTAGAGTAGGTAGCTTGCGCCTGCATCAAGCAAACCGCCAAACCACTTACCCCATCGAGGAAACCCAGTCGAAATACATAAGACCGCAAAAAAGCGAAGCCCGACGAAAGAACCGCACGCATCAGGCTTGTCTTTTTGCCCAGGGCATGGTGTTGCTGAGCCCATGCCATGCTGTAAGACTGCATTTTTTTCCAATAGTGTGCAGGGTCTGGGTAGCTGAAATGCAGCAAAGGGGTTTTAAAGGCTTTGAGATCGACTTGGGGAGAAAGCATCACTCGCTCATGGACCAAATCGTCACTGTAGCGGGCCTGCCCAACTTGAAACATGCGAGTGACGTGATCGGGGTACCAACCACAATACCGAATCCAAGACCCCGCAAAATTGGTCAAGCGAGGAAAACTGTAAGCACAGGATCGAGACTCGATGATGGCATCTTGGATTTCATCCCAGGTTTTAGATTGGATGCGCTCATCAGCATCCAAAAACATGACCCAGCGCGTTTTGACATGCCCTAAGGCCAAATTTCGTTGATGCCCAAAGCCTTTCCATTCGTGAGTCTCAATGACTTCAGCGCCATGATCTTTTGCCAGTTGAACTGTTTGATCCGTGCTTTGTGAGTCAACGACCAAGATACTCACGCCGGGCGCCAATGAATTCAAACATTGGGGCAAGTTGGCAGACTCATTTTTGGTCAAGACAACAACGGTGAGGTTCATCTCCCAATTTTAGACTGCGACAAGAAACAGGATAATCCTGAGGAATCAGCAATTCTTGCGGCTTGAATGCAAACGACACCCCCACTTTTCCACCGACTCCAACGCGCAGCCGGACATTTCAGTTCTCCTGGCTCGGCGTGGATGGCAACCATTGCGTCGGTGGTGGTGATCTCTCTGACTGAGCCCTTGATTCCAGCTTTGATGAAGCCTTTGCTGGACCAAGGCTTTGCTGGTTCCAGTTTCCCCATTTGGATCGTCCCCGTTGCTTTGATTGGGCTATTCATGCTCAGAGGGATTTGCGCATTCACTGGGCAAGTGGCTCTGGCCAAAGTGGCCAATTTGGGTCTCTTGAAACTCAGGACGCGCATGTTTGAGCGTTTGCTTGACGCTCATCCCAGTCTGTTTGCGCAGTCCAATGCCAGCACCTTGTCCAACTCCATTGTGTTTGAGATTCAGCAAGGCGCCAACTTCATGGTCAACAGCTTGCTCACACTTGCTCGAGACAGCCTGACCTTGATGGCCATGATCGGCTATTTGCTGATCCTCAACTGGAAATTGACTTTGGTGGTGTTTTTGCTCTTGCCCTGTGTCATTTGGCTCATGAAGACCATGACCAAACGTCTTTATCGCCTGACCCAAAGTCACCAGATCGCGACCGATGAATTGGCCTACGTGGTTGAAGAAAACGTTTTGGCAAATCGGGTTGTTCGGCTGCAAGGCGCACAGAAGAATCAGCTTCAGCGATTCACGAGTTTGGGCAACGACATGATGCGCTTGGCCATGAAGTCCACGGTTGCTGGCTCCTCCATCACACCTTTGACTCAAATCCTGTCAGCCATTGCCTTGTCGACCGTCATCAGCATTGCCTTGCTGCAAAGTCGACTCACAGGAACCACGGTGGGTGAGTTCACCGCCTTCATCACAGCCATGTTGATGCTGGTTGCACCGATCAAGCATTTGTCTGAGGTTTCTGCACCGCTCACTCGTGGTCTTGCCTCGATTGAAAGAGCGTTGGACCTGATTGAAAACACGCCCATTGAATCTGGCGGTCATTACGAATCAAACCGCTCCAGGGGCGAAATTCTTTTCCAAAACGCCAAAGTCAGCTATTCGCCCGATGTCGCACCTGCACTGGACTTGGAACATTTGCTGATTCGGCCAGGTGAAACTGTGGCCATTGTTGGCGCCTCTGGGTCTGGAAAAACCACTTTGGTGAACACGCTGCCTCGCTTCGTAGACCTCAGCAGTGGAGCCATAAAAATTGATGGCGTAGCGATTCAAGATTGGAATCTCTCTCACCTCAGGCGACAAATGGCATTGGTGAGCCAAGATGTGGTGGTGCTCAATGTCACTCTTGCCGATAACGTGGCCTTGGGTGAAGCCATGGATGAAAAAAGGGTGATGTCGTGTTTGGCATCTGCCAATTTGATGGATTTGGTGAATGCATTGCCTGAGGGCATTCATTCGCTGGTTGGCCATAACGCCTCACAACTCTCGGGCGGTCAACGGCAAAGACTTGCTATTGCCAGGGCCTTTTATAAAGATGCCCCGATATTGATTTTGGACGAAGCGACCTCTGCTTTGGACAACGAATCTGAACGCCATGTTCAACAGTCTTTGCAAGCCCTTCAATCGGGCCGCACGACTTTGATCATTGCTCATCGACTCAGCACCGTTGAACATGCCGACCGAATCATCGTTCTGGATCGTGGTCACCTGATTGAATCTGGAACCCACCAATCTCTATTGAATCAAGATGGCGCCTACGCTGCGCTCTTCAAAATGGGTGGTTTCGCAAAAGGCAACAACTCTTCCAGCGCTTGAACAAATTCATCGACATGTGGCTTCATCAAGTGCCTAAGGGTTGATCCCCGGTGGATTGCACTGGGTTCCCACAATTCCAGCCACAACAATGTGGGCAGCCCCAAAGCAACAGCCATGTGATATGGCCCAGAATCTGAGCTGATGAACACATCGCATGCAGAAATGACGCCCGCTAACTCCAATAAGTCTTTGGTGCCTGCCAAATCCCGGATCACAAGCGGACATTCTTCACCAGCTGGGATCATCGATTGGAGTGTTTCTATAAATGCCTCGTTAATGGCTTTTTCAAAGGGCGCACCAGTTAATATGAGTTCAATGCTGTGACGTCTCGAAAGTCGAATCAAACCTTGTGCCAAGTCATCCAACGGTGGTCTCCTAGGACGAGCATCCGCAGTGCCACAACCAATGTTGAGGCCTATCCAAGACGTGGACTTGCCTCTAACTTTCAGCAAGTTATCCCGTTGTTGCTCGCCAACCGGGCTCAGGTTCAATTCAATGGCTTGATCCTCACGTTCAATGCCCAAAGTGGCCAAAGCCACATAGTCCCTCAAGGTGTAATCCATTGGGGCAGTTAGGTCATGGGTTCGCATGAAATGCCGGACACTCGGAGAACTCAGGTCATAGAACCAACTGCGCCCTGGAAATTGGGCAATGCCCACGGTCGTTGCGCCACTCAAACTCTTGAGCGCTCGAGTGACCATGGTGGTTCTAAGTCCATGTGGCTCAAAATCAATGATCAAGTCAGGTTTGACTTGATCCACCACTTTTTGAATTTCTAATTTGAGCTTAGACCATGGTGTATTTTTGGCCCGCGGATCGCCAGGATGAGCTGTCTTGATGGTCACAAATGTGGCGCTCGCCAAAGCATGATGAGACTGAATTAATTTCTCAGTGGGATAGCCTTGATGGCGACTCAAAAACAGCAAATGCAAATTGGCATCTGGCCACTTTCTTTTGATGCTGGCCCAGGCAGCAGAACTTCTGAGCACATCGCCCACCCCCATGCTATGCGCACGAACCATCACAATGTTTTTGGGAGTCATGAGGCTTTGTTACTCCTGCTGCTTTGCTCGAGCAATAGCTCAATCTCATTGGCCACATTCGCCCAAATTTGTTGACTCGCCAAGTCCCGACCGGATTGAATCAGCCTTGACCTGAGGCCCTCATTCCCGCGCAACTCACTAACGCCAACAACAAGACTTTGGATGTCATCGGGCGAATCAAGCAACCAGGCTTGTTTCTTGTGTGTCCAACTCCAGGCCGCACCGCAATAGGGAGCCGATGTGCAGATCACGGGTAGGCCATGGGCCATGGCCTCCAAGAGAACCATGCCATAGACATCAGATTTGGTGGGGTGGACCAGCACATCAGCCGATTCATAGGCCATGTCAAGGGTTTCGGATTTGGACAGCCAATGCACACGTTCCGATAAACCCGCATTCAACACTTGATGCTCCCAATGCAATTGGTGCTCTTTGTCCTTGGTGCACAACAAATGAAACTCATCGGGCAATAGATGCATGGCCTGAATCACAGCCTGTAAACCTTTTTTTTCCAGATCGTGCGCCACCATGAGCATCAACCCATCAGAGTCTGTCAATCCAAGTCGTGCTCGAAATTCAACTCGGTCGCCTTCAAACTTTGCTTGGTGCACCCCGGGCAACACGGTTCTCACCATGGACTGATGGCAATGAAGGTCATGGATAAGTTGACTCGCGGTCATCTCTGAAGGTGCCACCAGAAAGCGTCCCGGACGAGGCATGAACCTCAAGGCTTCAAGACCCAAATAACACCAAAGCCTTGGGCTCAACATGGTCTTAAAGCCATTCAGGCACCGGCTCACCCAGTCTTGATGAAACAAATCATGCCGAACTGGACGGACATGAACCATTTGAATGTCGCCAAAGCCTGCGTTTTCATTTGAGTAAATGGCATCGAAACCACCGCTGCGGATTTTGGTGTGCGCCCATCTGGCATATTGCAACAGGCCCAACCATCGCATCTTGCGCCATGCAGGTTTAAAACGATGAAAGGTAACTTGCTCCATCTGCACATGATCGATGCAAAAAACATGGCACTCATGGCGCAGGCTCAATTGATGAATGAGTTCGTAGGCATAACGCTCCGCACCCCCTGAATGCGGATCACAGTGTCGAACTAAAAATGCAAGTCGCATGGATTTGAGACTCACTCAGAATGCAAATGACGATCCTCATGTCGAGTCATCATTTTCCATAAGAGTTGGGGGGTACTGGTAGAACGGTGAACAGGTACTCTGGGCAATGTCCAAGGGTTAGCTTTCAAAGAAGCCCGCCCCCTTTGGGTCGTGGTTGCACTCACATAGCCAGCACGTTGAGCCATGGATGAATGCACTTTGGTGAATTCACCATATGGATAGCAAAAATGCGCAATAGGCAAGCCCAAGCGATCTTCCAAGGCTTTTTTGCTACCCTCGATTTCACTCCAAGCTTCACTTTCACTCAAGGTCGACAAATGTGCATGGCTTAAGGTGTGTGAACCAACTTCCATTCCCCCTTGAATCCACTCCTGAATTTCTGACACATCCATCAAGGCAACTTCCTCTATGCCAAGGCTTCTGTCCCATGAGTTGGTTCGCCCAATCAAATCGTGAACCAAGTAGCACGTCGCGCTGAAACCCAGGTCATTCAATACGGGAAGCGCAAATTCAAGGTTATTCAGATAGCCATCGTCAAAGGTGATGCCAAAGACCTTGCCCAGACGTTCACCCTTCAGGTAGGGCATGAGCTCGCTCATGCTTAGACCTTGCCAGCCCAAGCGATGCAGCCATTTCATGTGCGATTCAAATCGGTCAGGAGCAACTCGCAAACTGCGAAAGGGCGTCCCTTTGGGCGCGGGATCCTCAATCTGGTGATAGGTCAATATCGGGATCAAGTGCCACCCTCGCTCAGATCAAAACGACTTCAAAAGCATCGGGCATCAAGCCCACCTCGGATTGCAATTCAATCGGCTTACCAATGAACTCACCCAAAGCGGTGAGATGGGCGCCCTCCTCCTCGGATAACAAGTCAATCACTTGCGGTGAGGCGATGACCCTGAACTGACGGGGATTGAATTGCCTGGCCTCGCGCAAAATTTCACGCAAGATGTCGTACACCACCGTCCTGGGTGTTTTGACCACGCCTGTGCCTTTGCAGGCTGGACAAGCGTCGCACATCACATGCATCAATGACTCTCTTGTGCGCTTGCGAGTCAACTCGAGAAGCCCCAACTCGGAAAAGCCTGAAACCATGGTTTTGACGCGGTCTCGCTTCAAATGCTTTTTCAACTCCTCAAGAACAGCCTGCTGGTGCTCCGACTGTTGCATATCGATGAAGTCGGAAACGATGATGCCGCCCAGGTTGCGCAATCGCAGTTGCCTAGCGATTGCACCAGCAGCTTCCAGGTTGGTTTTATAGATGGTTTCCTCAAAACTCTTTCTGCCCACAAAAGCACCCGTGTTCACGTCGATGGTGGTGAGTGCTTCGGTCTGCTCAATGATCAGGTAGCCGCCCGATTTCAGCGGCACTCTTCGGCCCAGAGCGCGGATGATCTCTTCCTCGACGGAGAAAAGATCAAAGATGGGGCGCTCGCCTTGGTAATGCTGAATCAATTTCAACGTATCAGGCATGACGTCACGCGCAAAATCCATGAGCAAATGATGCTGCTCCCTAGAATCAATCCTGATGGATTGTGTGGACTCGACCACCATGTCTCTGAGCACACGTTGCATCAAATTGAGGTCGGCATACACCAGGCTTTTGGGCGGTCGGCTTTGAGCCAGCTGGCGAATGTTCTCCCAAGTGGCTTGCAAATAGCGCAAGTCTTTTCGGATTTCATCCTCGCTCGCATCCTCAGCGTTGGTGCGAAGAATGAACCCGCCATCACGGCCTTGGCCCAAACATTCGTTGGCCAGACGATCCAACCTTTCCCTGAGCACGTCTCTCAAGGCTTGAGGGATTTTTTGAGATACCCCGACATGCCGATCATGCGGCAAAAAAACAAGAAGGCGACCAGCAATGCTGATCTGAGTGGTCAACCTAGCGCCTTTGGTGCCAATTGGGTCTTTGATGACCTGAACCAGCAGCGACTGCCCTTCAAAGATTTGCTTTTCAATTGGTAATGGCATGGCCTCACCAGAGGCATCGGTTTTGGCAGATTGGGCAGGATTGAACAAATCGGCCACGTGCAAGAAAGCAGCCTTATCCATTCCAATGTCGATGAATGCCGATTGCATGCCAGGCAAAACTCGGTTGACCTTGCCCAGATAGACATTGCCAACAATGCCGCGCTCAAGAGGGCGCTCTAAATGAACCTCTTGAACCGCACCGCCCTCCACGACCGCAACCCTTGTTTCGTGAGGCGCCCAATTGATCAATATGTCTTGCAGCATGTTTCAGGCCCGAATGCGGAATTTTTGAAGTAACTGATCGGTCTCGAACAATGGTAATCCCATGACCCCACTGTAGCTGCCCCTGAGTTCGCTGATCCAGCGCTGTGCAGCCCCTTGAATCGCATAAGAGCCTGCTTTTCCCATGGGCTCGCCAGATGCCACATAGTTTCGGATTTCTGTGGCACTCATCGTTCTGAAAGTGACCAAAGAGCGACTGATCAATGCAAGGGGCCGAGATCTGCCCAACACCACCGCAGTGAGGACTTCATGGCGTTGTCCCGACAAACGCTTGAGCATTGCCGTGGCCTGAGCACCAGATGCAGGCTTGCCCAAAATGTCTCCAGCAATGGCAACCGTGGTGTCGCTGCACAAAATGGGCGCTAGGGGCAAGGCCCTGTCCTTTAGCCTTTGGCGTGCCGCATGCCACTTGAGCAAAGCTACACGCTCCACATAATGCAACGGCTTTTCCTTGGGCAGTTGCAATTCCAAGGCCTCTGCATCTTCGTTTTCGTCAGGCAACAACAATTCGGGCTCAATGCCCAGTTGGCGCAACAGTTGCAAACGCCTGGGGCTTTGTGAAGCCAAATACAAACGAGGGCTTGTTGTCATGCGCGGTGATATGGGTGGTTGTTCAACAGCGACCATGCCCTGTAGAGCTGCTCAATCAAGATGACACGAACCAATTGGTGGGGCAAAGTCATGTCAGACAATCGAATCGAGGGAACCTGAGGGGCACGCAAACTGGGGGATAGACCATCCGGACCACCAATGATCCATGCCACATTCATGCCTTCCATTTGCCAATGATCAATCCGACGGCTTAGCTCCACGGTGGTCCACCTCTCTCCACGCTCGTCGAGGCTCACGCGGTGAGCACCTTTGGGAATGGCTTGCTCGATCCGAGCTGCCTCTAGCGCATGGATTTGCTCAACGGTTCTTGACGCCCTAGGTTCGGTTTTGATCACCTTCAGATCGATTCGCCAATCTGAAGGAAAACGGTGGGCGTAATCGTCCCACGCCTGTTGCGCCCAGACCGGCACTCGCTGGCCTACCGCAACAATCGTCTGATTCATTTGCGTTTCAAAGGAGATCTGGCTGCCGACTTGCTGGTTGGTTTAGCCGCTGTCTTGGTCCCTGAGGGCTTGGTCTTGGCAGATGCGCGGCTTTTCGCTGAACTTGCTGAGCCAGCGGAACGCACTGTGGCAGAAGGGGGTGCCGAATTGGTCTTTCGCGG
>JACCDO012014825.1_pt1 | contig 10304 bp, 8 predicted proteins | sample 7446101 | NCBI WGS metagenome assembly JACCDO01 (sample SAMN15323440, study PRJNA562643) | freshwater metagenome | isolation source: river surface water | place: USA:Blue River Watershed | collected 2017-08-16
CACGACACACCCACACCGTGCAAACCACCAGAGACTTTGTAGCTGTTTTGGTTGAACTTGCCGCCTGCATGCAATTCGGTGAGGGCAATCTCGGCAGCCGAGCGCTTGGGCTCGTGCTTGTCGTCCCTCTTGACACCCGTGGGGATGCCACGACCGTTGTCGACCACACTGATCGAATTGTCCAGATGGATGGTGACCAAGATGTCATCGCAATGACCTGCAAGGGCTTCGTCAATCGAGTTGTCGACGACTTCAAACACCAGATGGTGAAGACCCGTTCCATCGGAGGTATCGCCAATGTACATGCCAGGGCGCTTGCGCACCGCTTCAAGGCCTTCAAGGATCTGGATGGCACTTTCGCCGTATCCGCTGGCATCCGGCTGATTGGACGTGGTCATGTCTGAACGATCTCTTTATACAGAATAAAAAACAAACAGCGATTGATCGAGATGATCAAGGCTTGAGACACCGCTATCAAATGCGCATGGGCATCACTACGTATTTGAAAAAGGCATTGCTAGGAATGGTGAACAAGGCCGAGCTGTTGGCGTCAGCCAATGAAATCGTGATCATGTCGTCGCTGATGTTGCTCAGCACATCAATGAGGTACGTCACGTTGAAACCGATTTCGATTTTGTCGCCTTCATAATCGATTTCAATTTCATCCACAGCCTCTTCTTGTTCGGCATTGGTTGAAGCCACACGCAAGATGCCAGGCTCCACATTAAGGCGAATGCCTTTGAACTTGTCGCTGGTGAGAATGGCTGCGCGCTGCAAACACAGCTGAAGCGCTGTTCGTCCCAGAGTGACCGATTGCTTGTGGTTTTTTGGAATGACGCGGTTGTAGTCGGGAAACTTGCCTTCAACAAGCTTGGTGACAAACACCATGCCTTCAAAAGAAAACTTGGCTTGGTTGCTGGCAAATTGCATTTCAATCGCACCCTCGCCACCGCTGAGAAGACGCTGCAATTCCAAAACAGTTTTGCGAGGAAGAATGACCTCTTGCTTGGGCACTTCCACATCGAGTTGTGCACTGGCAAAGGCCAAGCGATGGCCATCGGTGGCAACCAAACTCAGCTGCTTACCCTCTGCCACAAACAAAATGCCATTGAGGTAGTAGCGGATGTCGTGTACAGCCATGGAAAAGGACACCAAGTGCAGCAAAGACTTGAGCGTGCTTTGTGGCACTTGAAACTTGGGACCATAAGTCGCCGATTCTTGTACGAGGGGAAAGTCCTCAGCAGGCATGGATTGCAAGCTGAAGCGACTCTTGCCGCTTTTGAAGAGGATTTTGTTTTGCTGTGATTCCAGCGTCACTTGCTGATCCGAAGGTATCGAGCGAAGGATGTCGATGAGTTTGCGTGCTGCAACGGTAGTGGCCATTTGCCCCGCATCGCCATCGAACTTGGCACTGGTTTGAATTTGAATTTCAAGATCGCTGGTGGTGAACTGAACCTCATCGGCAGTTTTGCGAATGAGCACATTCGACAAAATGGGCAAGGTGTTGCGACGCTCGACGATTCCTGCAACAGACTGCAATACGCCCAGTACCTGTTCTTGAGATGACTTGAGGATGTTCATGCTGTTTTCTCAAATGACAATGATTTAAATTAGTGGTGGTAGTAGAAGGACGCGGTTCTCTGTGGACAAAGCCATTTTCACCTGTTTTGACAAAGACTTTTTCATTTCAGAACCCTGTGAGTTTGGGGCCTGAAAGGGTTTGTTCGATTGAGGACAACTTTTAAAAAAAGCGATGTGCTGTGCATAACTTGGGGCTTATCCCAAAACGATTCACAGGGTTGTTCATGGCCCATCTTGCTCAACCTTTAAGCGTTTGTTCCAGCACATGCAGCTGCTGGTTGAGTTCCAGCAGTTGCTGGCGTTCGGCGGCAATTTTGCGCACTGCGTGCAAAACCGTGGTGTGATCGCGCCCACCAAAAATCTCGCCAATCTCTGGCAGGCTTTTCTGGGTGAGTTCTTTGGCCAGGTACATGGCGATCTGTCTGGGCCGAGCAATCGAAGCAGGCCGCTTTTTGGAATACATGTCGGCGACTTTGATCTTGTAATAGTCGGCCACGGTTTTCTGGATGTTTTCCACCGAAATCTGGCGGTTTTGGATCGACAAGAGGTCGCGCAGGGCTTCTTTGGCCAGCTGGATGGAAATGTCCTTTTGGTTGAAGCGCGAGTAAGCCAAGATCTTCCTCAATGCGCCTTCGAGCTCGCGCACGTTGGAGCGCACGTTTTTGGCCACGAAAAAAGCCACTTCTTCGCTCATCACCGCGTCTTCGGCTGCTGCCTTGTTGATCAGGATGGCCACCCGCATTTCAAGTTCTGGTGGCTCAATGGCCACAGTAAGGCCAGAGTCAAAGCGCGAAACCAGGCGTTCGTGGATGTCGTTAAGCCCTTTTGGGTAGGTGTCGCTGGTCATCACGATGTGAGACTTCTTGGCCAGCAAGGCTTCAAAGGCGTTGAAGAACTCTTCTTGGGTGCGATCTTTGTTCGCAAAGAACTGAACGTCATCGATCAGCAAAAGGTCCAGCGAGTGGTAGCGGGCCTTGAATTCATCAAAAGTTTTGCGTTGATAGGATTTGACAACATCCGAAACGAATTGTTCGGCGTGGATGTAGAGAACCTTGGCGTTGGGCTGATCCTGAATCAGGCGATTGCCCACCGCATGGACCAAGTGCGTCTTGCCCAAGCCCACCCCACCATAAATGAACAAGGGGTTGTAGAGCTGTCCGGGCGAGCTGGCCACGTGCATGGCTGCGGCGCGCGCCATTCGGTTGGCTGAACCCTCAATCAGGTTTTCAAAAGTGAAGGCAGCGTTCAGCCTGGACTTGAAAGGCTCGGGCGTGGGCTCCACCCATGTTGGCGTGGCTTCGAATAAGCCCTGAACTGGGGGTTTGAAGCTGGAGACTCTAGGTTTTTCAATAGGCTTGTTGTTAGCAAGGGCAAACTCGACCTGAATGCCTTCGCCATAGAGTTCTTGCACCACGCGCTGGATACGCTGAGCATACTGGGTCCGAATCCAGTCCATTTTGAAGCGATTGCCGACCAGTAAAGTGAGCTTGCTGTGGTCGTTTGAAACCATCACCGTCAGGGGCCGAATCCAGGTGTGAAAGAGCTGTTCGGGCATTTCCTTGGCTAAAACGTCCACGCAGCTCAGCCACAAATCGTCTTGGGCCAGGCCATTGGGATCGGGCTCGGGAGAGCGGTTGAATTCGTCGGTCACGGGGAAGGAGGCCTGTGGATAGAAACATTGTCCGGTGGGTTCGCGGAGGACTTTATCAAAAATTTATCCACATGTTGGGAAATAATTTGAAGCCCTGGCGGGCGCAGGTTTGAGAAAGCTGTGGGGGCATCTCAAAAAAAGGAAAAATTAGGGATAATCAAGGGCTTTTTACCCCATAGCTGAGAACAAACATGAAACGCACTTACCAACCTTCCAAGACCCGTCGCGCACGTACGCACGGCTTTTTGGTTCGCATGAAGTCCCGCGGTGGCCGCTCTGTGCTCAATGCCCGACGCGCCAAAGGCCGCAAGCGCCTGGCGGTCTGAGTCTTTGGACTTGCGGGGGGCTTGAGTGAGGCGACTCCAATCGGCCCAGGATCACGAGTCCCTGCTCAAGACCGCGGTGGTGGCCCGATCGGCGCATTTTGTGATGCACCGGGCTGCGCAGACCGATGAACAGGGCCTCAGGGCCAGCGTGTTGGTTTCCAAGCGACATGCCCGACAAGCGGTGACGCGCAACCTGATCCGTCGCCAGCTCGATGCCCTGATTCAGGCCCACGCCCACCAACTCCTGCCCACCCGCCATTTGTTCAGGCTGACGCGCCCCATGGGGACCCTGTTCATCAGCGCATCGTCCACCCAGCTCAAGCAAGCCGTTCGTCAAGAACTTCAGCAACTGCTCCTCACCGCGCACCCATCGATCACGCCCAGCACCACCAGTTCACATTCATGAAAAACGTGCTCATTGCGTTGGTCAAAGCCTATCGATTGCTCCTGAGCCCTTGGCTGGGTTCCGCTTGCCGTTTTGAACCCACGTGTTCGATCTATGCCTTGCAAGCGCTGGAGCAACACGGTGCGTGGCGAGGCACCCGGCTGGCAGGCTGGCGTGTTTTGCGGTGCAATCCCTGGTGCCAAGGTGGTTGTGATCCAGTTCCCGAAGTGCGCGCAACAAAGCAAAGCGCGCAGCAAACCCTGATTTCGAAAGAAACAACATGAATGATTTCCGTCGCTCCATCCTGTGGGTGATTTTTGGTTTCTCCATGATCCTGCTTTGGGACCAGTGGCAGATCTACCATGGCCGACCTGCGACCTTCTTCCCCTCGGCACCCAAGGAGGCTAGCGCTCAGGCAAGCAACGCACCTGCGAATTCAGCGTCTCAGCAAATTGCCGTACCCACAGCTTCAACAGCCAGCACGAGCGCTGCGCCAAATGGCAACGGCAACGCGACCAACGGCCAAGTGCCTGCAGGCAACGCCGGAGCGACCAGCGCATCACCAGCCGAGAGCTGGATCGTCGTGACCACCGATGTGCTCAAACTCTCGTTTGATCCCGTTGGCGGCTCCTTGGTCAAAGCTGAGCTGCTCACTCACCGCGACGGCAACGATGCCAGCAAGCACATCGTGCTGCTCAACGACACGCCTCAGCATGTTTATGTCGCACAAAGTGGCTTGATCTCTGCCAACACAGCCAATGCCCTGCCCAACCACAAAAGCATCATGCGCTTTGAGGGCGAAAAAACACTTGCTACGGGCAAAAACGAAATTCAGTTTTCATTTGTCTCTGAAAACCAAGGCGGTATAGAGCTCACCAAGGTTTACACGATCAAACGCGGCCAGTACCTCATCGACATCCAGCACCGCTTGAAAAACACGGGCGCACAGCCCCAACAGGCACAGGTCTATGTGCAACTCGTGCGCGACAACAGCAAGCCACTTGGTGAGTCCAGCTTCTACAGCACCTTCACAGGCCCTGCGATTTATTCCGAACAAAAGAAATACCAAAAAGTCGAGTTCGATCAGATCAAAGACGACAAAGCGAGTTTTGAAAAGTCTTCAACCGCTGGCTATGTGGCCATGGTCCAGCACTACTTTTCCAGTGCCTGGCTGATTCAAGGTCAGCAACAACGCGACTTCTTTGCGCGCAAACTCGATGGCAACCTCTACGCCGTGGGCATGATCGTCAAGCCCGCTGAGATCGCACCAGGCCAATCGGTGGAACAACAAACCCAACTGTATGTGGGCCCACAGGAAGAGAAAAAACTCGAAGCCATCTACCCCGGTTTGGAACTGGTCAAAGACTACGGCTGGCTCACCATCTTGGCCAAGCCATTGTTTTGGCTGCTCGACAAGCTCTACAACCTCGTGGGCAACTGGGGCTGGGCCATCGTCTTGCTCGTGGTGGTCATCAAGGCCGTGTTTTATTGGCTCAACGCCAAGGCCTATCGCAGCATGGCCAAGATGAAGGCCATCAATCCCCGCGTGATGGAGATGCGCGAGCGCTACAAAGACAGCCCTCAACAAATGCAAATGGAGATGATGAAGATTTATCGCGAGGAAAAGGTCAACCCGCTTGGTGGCTGCTTGCCCATCGCGATCCAGATTCCCGTCTTCATCGCCTTGTACTGGGTGCTGTTGTCCACCGTTGAGATGCGCGACGCACCGTGGCTTTACATCACCGACCTGGCCAAGCCCGACACCTTGTTTGGGGTGTTGCCATGGGTCAATTTGCCACTAGGGCCCTTGCCCATCCTGATGACGCTCAGCTCCTTGCTTCAGACCTGGCTCAACCCCACGCCGCCAGACCCCATGCAAGCCAAACTCATGTGGATCATGCCCCTGTTGTTTGGCATCATGTTCTTCTTCTTTCCTGCGGGCCTTGTGTTGTACTGGCTCACCAACAACGTGCTCTCGATCGCTCAGCAATGGCTGATCAACAAGAGCATGGGCGTGACCCAGTAAAAAAGCCGCTTAAGCATGCTGGCTGATCGTCATGACCCCATCGTGGCGGTCGCCACGGCCAGCGGCAAAGGGGCCATCGGCGTGGTGCGCGTCAGCGCCACGGGTTTGTTGGGTTTGGCCCAGCGCTTACTCGGGCGCGAACCGCAAGCGCGTCACGCCACCCTCATGCACTTGCGAGATGGCGCAGATCAACCCATAGACCAGGTGCTGATGCTGTGGTTCCCCGCTCCTCACAGTTACACCGGCGAAGACGTTCTGGAGTTGCAAGGCCATGGTGGGCCTTGGGTCATGCAGCGCACCATGGCGCACCTCATGGCGGTGTCTCAAGAGATGGGCAGACCCATGCGACTGGCTCGGCCTGGCGAATTCACCGAACGCGCCTTCCTCAATCACAAACTTGATCTGGCGCAGGCCGAGGCGATTGCCGACCTCATTGATGCAAGCACCGAACAAGCCGCACGAAGTGCGGCGCGCTCGCTCACCTCGGGTTTGAGCCAAGCGGTTCAGGGCTTGCGCGCCGACCTCATTCATTTGCGCATGTGGGTTGAAGCCAGTTTGGACTTCCCCGAAGAAGACATCGACTTTCTTCAGCAATCGCAGGCGCTCGCCAAGCACCAAGCCTTGGTGGCGCAAACCCAGCAACTCCTGGTTCAGGCGCGGCAAGGTGCGCTGTTGCGCGAAGGCATTCGTTTGGTCATTCTTGGCCAGCCCAATGCGGGCAAGAGCGCCTTGCTCAACGCCTTGTCTGGGCGTGAGCGCGCCATCGTGACCGATGTACCTGGCACCACCCGCGATGTGCTCGAGGAGTCGCTGTCGTTCAAAGGCGTACCGGTTCACCTCATCGACACCGCGGGCTTGCGACAAGACACACAAGATGTGGTCGAGCAAATCGGCATGCAACGCACTTGGGAGCAAGTCGATCAGGCCGATGCAATCATTTGGTTGCGGGACGCCAGCAAAGCCGCTGACCCCCAAGCCCTGCAAGCTGATGAGCGCATCACCCGTCAATTGCAAGAGCGATTGAGCCGCCCCATTCCCACCCTAGAGGTTTGGAACAAACAAGATTTGGCGCAAAGCTTCAAACCCAGCCATGGCTTACTCATTTCAGCCAAAGAACGCAGTGGTTTGGATGAACTGGTCGATCAGGTGCTGCACACCGTGGGCTGGGAAGCGGCCCAACAAGAAGGCGTGTTCATGGCGCGCGAACGCCATGTGCGCGCCTTGCAACTGGTCCAAGATCACCTCATGCAGGCCGGCGAGGTCTTGCAGGATCAAGCCTTGCCGCTGGAGTTGCTGGCTGAGGCCTTGCGCCAAACGCAATTGGCCCTCGATGGCATCACAGGCACCTTTTCTGCTGACGACTTGCTGGGTGAAATCTTTGCTGGCTTTTGCATCGGCAAGTGAACCCAAGGTCTACAGAATTTGGGCTCACAGCGCTTCAACGCGCGCACTGAGCTGCGCCAAGTGTTCGGGCAAGCCACAGATCACCAGCACATCGCCACTTTCAAAACGCGCCAGCTCATGCACATCGACATGAGCACCGCCAGCACGCCGCCAATGCACCAATCTAAGCTCCTGTGTCGCTTCGGCCAGCGCACCCCAGCCCAGACCTATCCATTGGGAGCCCGCAGGAATGGCCACCGTCTGCAAGCGCTCGTGGAGCAAATCCTCCACGCCATCATCGTCATGCCCATGGAAGAAACCGCGCAGCAATTGATAGCGCTCATGGCGTTGCTGCTGAACGATGCGGATGACTTGCCGCATGGGCACGCCCACCAAGGCCAAGGCATGGCTGGCCAGCATCAGGCTGCCCTCCAGTGCTTCGGGAACGACTTCGGTGGCTCCGGCTTGTCGCAGTTGGTCCATGTCCAGCTCATCTCTCGCCCTGGCGACCACAGGAATGTGTGGCGCATGTTCATGAACCAGCGTGATCACTTGCAGGGCAGAGGCCAAGTGGTCGTAGGTGATGACCACGGCACTCGCTTGCGAAAGGCCTGCGGCCATCAAGCTGGGTAGGCGCGCCGCGTCACCCAACACCACGCTGTGTCCAGCCGCATTCGCTTGACGGATGCGCTCTGGGTCCAAATCAAGGGCCACATAGTCCAAGCCTTGTTCTTCCAGCAAGGACGCGAGGTTTTGCCCGTGGCGACCAAAACCGCAAATGATCACCGCATGCGATTTGCGCATCGTGGTGGTGGCAATTTTGGTGAGCATCACCGATTGCATCAACCAGTCGTTGACGCTCACGCGCATCACCAAGCGATCGGCATGCTGAATGATGAAGGGCGTGGCCAACATGGACAAAACCATGGCCGCCAGAATCGGTGACACCCACTGGGCCGAGACCAGTCCATTGCGCTCAATCAGCGTGAGCAGCACAAAACCAAATTCGCCCGCTTGCGCCAAATAAAGCCCAGTGCGCATCGCTACGCCCGAGCTGGCCCCAAAGGCACGCGCCAAACCCACGATCACCAAACCTTTGAGCACCACGGGGATGAGCGCGAACACGATCACCAGCTCCCAGTGTTGCCACACCACCATCCAGTTGAGCTTCATGCCAATGGTGATGAAAAAGAGGCCTAGCAAGACGTCTTGAAATGGCTTCACATCGGCTTCCACGCGATGCTTGAACTCGGTTTCCGAAATCAGCATGCCCGCTAAAAACGCGCCCAAAGCCAGCGACAAACCCGCGTGTTCAGTCAGCCAAGACAAACCCAGGGTGATCAGCAAGAGGTTGAGCATGAACAACTCATCGCTCTTGCGTTTCGCAACCACCCAGAGCCAGCGCTTGAGCAGGCCTTGTGCACCAAACAGCAATAAGGCCACCAGCGCCACGGCTTTGAGCATGGCCAGCCCCAAGCTTTGCCACAAGGCAGGGCCTACAGGTTGCGCCAGCGCAGGAACCAGCACCAGCAAAGGCACGACGGCCAAATCCTGAAACAGCAATACACCCATCACGTGTTTGCCGTGCTCGCTGTCGAGTTCCAATCGCTCGGCCATCAAGCGCGCGACGATGGCGGTGCTTGACATGGCCAATGCGCCGCCGAGGACCACCGCACCTTGCCAAGTCATGTCCCAGGCCAAACCTAAAAACGCAAAGGCCACAGCGAGCAAAAGATGGCCCAAGACAGCACCCAAGATGGTCAGCACAACTTGACCCATGCCCAAACCAAAGACCAGCTTTTGCATGGACTTGAGCTTGGGCAAGTTGAACTCAAGCCCAATCAAGAACATCAGGAACACCACGCCAAATTCAGCGAGGTAAGCCACACCGGGCGAAGCGGTTGAAAGGTTGAAGGCGTGTGGACCAATGAAGACGCCGACCAACAAGTAACCCAAGATGGCGGGCAAGCGGAAAAAACGAAAAACCGTGACCCCAACCACAGCGGCCAGCAAATACAACAAGGTCAGGTCAAGTGCGGACATGATCTGATCGTAACAAGTGAGTTCATGACCTCACGGTATGAAGGGACCATCACGCCTAAAATTCGCACATGAATGCCAATACCTCGGTCAGTGATGCCCAATTGCTGCAATGGGCGCAAGACGCCTTGCGCATCGAAGCGCAGGCCCTCACCCACATCAGCCAGCATTTGCAAACCGGCTTCGCTGAGGCCGTACGGTTGATGCGCGATTGCACAGGCCGCGTGGTCGTCATGGGCATGGGCAAGAGTGGTCATGTGGGCCGCAAGATGGCCGCCACCCTTTCTTCTACGGGCACGCCTGCACTCTTTGTGCATCCGGCTGAGGCCAGCCATGGCGACCTCGGCATGGTGACGCCTCACGATGTGGTCATTGCCATTTCCAACAGTGGCGAGAGCACAGAGCTCGCCACCATCTTGCCCGTCCTCAAGCGCTTGGGTGTGCCCATCGTGGCCATGACTGGGCAAGCCAAGTCCTCGTTGGCGCATCACGCCAATTGCGTCATTCTTTCAGAGGTCGAACAAGAAGCCTGTCCCCTCAACCTTGCGCCCACAGCCAGCACCACCGTGCAAATGGCTTTGGGCGATGCACTGGCCGTGGCCTTGTTGCAATGGCGGGGCTTCAAAGCCGACGACTTTGCGCGCTCTCACCCCGGCGGTGCTTTGGGTCGCAAACTGCTCACCCGCGTTGAAGACCTCATGCGCACGGGCGATGCTGTGCCGCGCGTAGGGCCCAACGCCAGCATGGGCGACGTGCTCCATGAAATGAGCGCCAAAGGCTTGGGTGCCACTGCTGTGGTGGACGCCGATCAGCACTTGCTGGGCATCTTCACCGACGGTGATTTGCGACGCCTGATCGATAGAGGCGAAGACATTCGTCGGCTCACAGCGGCTGAGGTCATGCACACGGCGC
>JACCDO011625012.1_pt1 | contig 10303 bp, 7 predicted proteins | sample 7446101 | NCBI WGS metagenome assembly JACCDO01 (sample SAMN15323440, study PRJNA562643) | freshwater metagenome | isolation source: river surface water | place: USA:Blue River Watershed | collected 2017-08-16
ATAATGCAAAAGATACTCCTCGCCCAGCATATGAATTGCTAGCAATGACTGCATTTGCAGCATTTGGTTATCATTTATATAATCTTATTAAATCAATAAATACACTTGATTAAATAACATAATTAGTTTATATATATATATATATAATAATCATTTATATCAATACATGATTATTATAATGTTTAGTAAAAGTCTGTCTGCTTAAATTTGACGCTATTTGTAATAGAAATGGAGCGTGGGAGTGGAAATAGGTATGCCCCCTACCGTCCGTATAGGAAAATATATGAATCAGATGATGAAGAGGAAACAGAAGACGATGATACATTTACAAGTACTAGTGACAGCGATAGTGGCAGCGATAGTGGCAGCGATAGTGGCAGCGATAGCGGGCAGGAAGAACCGTTTGAAACACAGGTTCCGCCATCAGCCGCAGATTTATATACAACTCCTCTAAATCTTGCAACAGTAACTCCCGGTATTGAAAATAATCCAGACCAGAACTATTCAGATATACAAACAAGCGGGGCAGATACTACAAAATTCCCAGTATCTGCTCTTAAAACTGCAATTGTTCCAACAACATCACTTATAACAATTAGCAGTGCAGACCGCGATCACCAAGTGTTCCCTCAACCTACGGATATGACCCTCTATCTCCCTAAAATCTATAAAAATGTTACAACATTCCAATTTACACAAATAAAACTTCTTTCAGCCTTCTTTTACTTTCGTAATAGCAAATACAATACATGGTTTGATGTATATGAAGAAGGGCGTACACAACTTGGTACCTCAAATCAACTCATAAATCGTGTTCAAATTCGTGAAGGCTCCTATGATATCAATGGTCTTCTAAATGAACTAATGATTCAAATGAATACAACTCCCACATTCTTTTATTATCCAAACGGCTTCTCTGATTTTGTCCCGCTCTTCTCTACAAGTGGTGACCTTTCTTATAATTTTAATAAACCTGGTGATTATTATTATGATTCATCTCTTAAAAAATATATACCAAAGCCAACGCTTCAATATATTATAACACGGTATTTCCCAGCACAATTTGCGGGGTTAACATCGTATACATATACGCAAATGTTAGTAGCATATTATTATCCAGTACTCAAAGAATCATTTTTAGACCCAACGGAACTAGCGCGACTAAATGTAACTGTGCCTGGATATGCATATCATGAAGTGTATGATGGCGTTGTGTATCATTATAGTGGGCTTGATGACCCTCTTATTTTAGCACTTATCCAACAAAATATTCAAGAGCTAGATAGTTATCGTAATGCACACACATTTTTAACCCATCTTATAAATAATTATATTTGGGGTATTGATTCAATGACAAATAAAGCATATGTTACATCATCAAATCTAAATACATCGATTGTTGCAGATATCCAATCACAAATTACAAAGAATCTTTCAAATACTCTTACAAATGATTATGGTTATACACAGCAACAATATAATCAACTTAGCAATTTATTACAAGCAGATGCATCATTGTTAACATCATTGTATAATTATTATCAAGTTGGTCTTGCAAATTATTATGGTGTAAATTATGGGTCATATTCATTGGAGCAATTAGTGCAGCCATCAACACTAATGTATTTGCAGAATGGCTCTAATGTATCAAGTGTTTTTAATTCATTTACACTTGATTATATTCAAGCACGTGCAACAGGACAGATTCAACCACTTCCTGATTTTAATGCAATTCCTTCATCTCTTATAACAACATGGTCTAATTATTATTCTGCGCCAACATATAATTTTTCAACACTTAATCAAGGCTTGCGCGCAGTTCCATATGAATACTCATTTTCAAATTGCATTGAAACACAGCCAATTACAGATTCAAATGGTATACTATACATTAATCCTAAAAAACAGGCTGCTACTATTTTAACACATATATCATCTGCACAGTACTCCATTTTCCGTTTCCGCTCTGACTGCAGACAAACCCTTCAAATTGAAACACTCCCTAAACCATTCTTCTATGGTTATCCTAAATATATGTATGGCTTTGGTAATAATCTTCCCCTTATTTTTAACAAAGAATATAGTTATGAAGAACCATCGCCATTTCCTCCACAGCCAACGCAGGTGTTCAATGGATATTCTACAATTACATATGGTCTAACACTTCCTCAATCAATTTCTACTGGGCAATTATTTGCAAGTACATTTGTACTTAAATCTTCAAATAGTGCACAGTATTTTACATTCCAAGCTCCTCAACCAAGTACACTTGTATCGACAGCGGTTGGTTACAAATATCCTATGAATATATCGCTCTATGTAAGTACTGGAGCTACTTTTACAACTCCTGTACAAATGAATTTATATCATGATATGGCGGGCTTTTATGTAGATACATCAACTGGACCTGGTGCGACCCCTGAAATATATAATTATACATCAACTACTCTCACAAATACATCTACAAATATGTGGACAATGTCATATCCTGTAATTGCTGGACAGACTTATGGACTAACTGTGCAAACATTGAATAATGCATTTGGCGATATCCCATATCATTTTGCAGTGTATACAGGAAGCAATGCACCAGTAACAGTACTCGATGATCCTAATATTCCTGTAACAAAACTAGATGGACCAGCATTTGCAGACCCAGTAGCAGCTCTTTCTCAAAACCCACAAAATATTAATTTCACAAAAACAAATGACCCTGCATGGATTCGTCTGAATACTCTTAGCACACTCTATATGCGTGACCCATCGTATCAAGGATTTAATCAAATCTATCCATCTGCAGCTCCTATTATTGGATATGATGATAATGGCATAAGTACAGATTTTACAGATTACAAAGGATGGAATGATAGTAATACATCAAATGCGCCAATTGCACAATATCGCAAAGATCCAATTAGTGGGTATCAAGTCATTTCAAATTCTCCATATTCTGTTTCAGCGCAATCCTACTTTTACAGCACTGGGTCAAATGTACTACAAACATCAAATGGTAACTTGCCATATACTCCTACATTTTCCACTATACAAAAGCGTGATTATAAACTTGTTCATTGGTATGATGATGTATATTTGGCTCCACAAGAGCTTGATACTGGATATAATTTATCAACATCCTTGGAATCATTGAATACACGCGAAATATATAGTCGGTCTACAATTAGCTTGGATGGATATGATTATACTAGTAATTTCGGGTCTGGAGCTGGCGTAGTCTCTACATTGCAATTAGGTCGTGGTGTGGCTGGTTTCAGCTTCCTTCCCACAAATGGAACATGGGATTGCGAGCGTTTTATGTTCAAATCTGCATATACAGGTACATCAAATCCAAATAATAATATAACATACATTGGTATTTTTGATACATTTGCAGTCAAAGATATAGATACAAGTGCAATTAATCTGGACGATGCAATTGTTATTTTGAGTTCGAGTCGCACAGCGGTATACTCTTCAATGACACAGGTAACAGAGCTTGACGGCTTTGACCCCAGTCTCGGTTCCTATTTTGAATTCAAGCGCTTACCTGTATCATCCTATCCAACTGCATATCGTCGCCATGATAAAGCCGCTGCAGGTCTAAGTGGATATACACAACTTCCTTGTACAATTACTACAAAAGAAGAAGCGTATTATTCTATCCTTCCATTTAAGGCGGACAAAACACTCGCCACATTTTTTGCACCAACAGGTAGTTTAGTCCCTTATCCTGATAATAGTACACCTCTTGCAAGTACCATGTATCTCAGTAACAGTATACCAAGTGATGTAGGTGTTCGTGAAGGCATTGTACCTATCCCTAATGGCTCTCTTTCAAATTATGTAGAAAATATATATAGAAGTAAATATGAACAATCATTACCAATTCAAGGGCAGATGCTTCATTATGTAACAGGGCTTGATATTGTGGACCAAGCAAATGGTATGAAATCCTATAATCCTTGGCATGGTATGGTTGGTGATGAACGACTTGAACTCAAGTGTGGTAATTACACGGAAATTAGTAGTGGTATATCACATCGCTATTTACTCTATGGTCAACAGGTGGCAACATTTGGTGGACCAGCAAGCAACTTTTATAGTAATGTGAGTACAAATCGGTATTGTCAGACGGCGGCGGCGTATATGGTACGCCCAGAAGGAACGGAAGGCGAGCGTGATACAGTATATGTGCATGAGGCTGATTTCCGTACAATTGCTCCAGCAGGAGAACAGGTTGTACAATGGTCTGCAAACTCCACTACCACATACCTTCTAACAGTTAGCACCGCAAATACTATTCTAAAAGTATACCCTGTAGTAGGCTCTTTATCCAATGATGATTTTACACTAGGGTCTCTTATGACTAGTTTTCAGCCATATATATCAACTGCAACATATACTGGTGCTCTTCATGTATCATCTCCACAGTTTACAATTACAAATACAAGTAATTTCATATATACTGATTTAGCAGCTTCAAATAGTAATATGCGTGGTGTATTAGTGCATGAAATGAGTTCAGCTACAAGTTTATATAGTGGTTTCTTTGTAAGTTCATCTATATATTTTGAGACAGCAACAAATGCGGGTGAGAATCAATTTCATACATTATTGCAAGACCCATCTGGTGCAATTATACGAGAGGGAGATTATACAGTAAGTGGAGCAGGCTCGAATATTGCTCGTGGAATGAATTTAGGGCAGCTTTCTCTTAGCAATTTGTTATTGCCACCATTTTATGGTTCAAACGTATTTAGTATTCGTTCAGATTCTGCAGAAACATGTTATATGTTTTCATCCAATTATACTGACCGTTGGCTTGGTGTTATTAAATCGGCTGATTTTACTCCTGTAGGAAGTAATTTAGAGGTGTATGTGGAAGCAAAAGCGCCAACATTTTATAATCCAGCAAATAATTTTTCAAATATATCATGGATAATTGGTGATGATGATTCATATTGGATAAAAGCCACAGTGGATTCCTATTATACACAAGACCCATGGCTAGTATATGGTAATACACGCGCAGGTACAGATTTGGGTTATGCACTTAAATCTGCATGGCAAATTTTCTATCCTACAATGAAAGTTGTTCTTACAAAACGCAATAATATGTTTAATGCAATAACAGATATGGTGGATACAAATTATTTTAGCAATTATGGTAATTATTATAGCGAGCCGCCAAATTATCCTGAATTTGGACATACAAATATGTTTTTCTATTCCAATTATGACAGCATGATGTCTGATTTATCAACTGTTAGCGCAGCAACTACTATATATAAATGGGGGCAAGAATCGAACTTTGCAAAAGCAGATACTGAATTTCAAGGGTATTATTTTAATTCTTATATTTATAATATAGATTTACAACCATCTCCATCAAATTTAGCAAATAGTAATTCATATTATTATGTAGCTGTGCGAGGGTATGCGCCGACGGAAGATTTTCAGACAATGGTGCGATTCCAGATGACAAATCGTTATGATTATGGATTCATTAGTGCAAATGATTTATTTGGGGAAATATCTACAATTAGAAATGGCGGTGCAACAGATTTTAATCCAGAATATATAGTATCAACAAGCAATTTTGACACATATTTTAGCACAAATACAATGACAATGGGGCTAAATGTATCACCTGCATTAACATTTACAGGGTTCAGTACATATCATAGCAGCATGCGTGGCATTTATTCACGCTATACATCAAATTTGGAAATATTCAGTTCAATTAAAACAACTGTTGAAGATAAAACAGCTGCGTATATACAAAAATACTATTCAAATATTATGCCATCTGTATATTTCCAACAAACTAAATTTGTAGACCCAATTCGATTTAATTTATTATTTAAGAGTTCTATATATCCGCCATTGAGTAATCAAGACCAGTTCTGGGGGCTTGGGTATAATTTAGGATTTCCCAAGGCAGATATGTCCAATAATACACCTGCAACACCTGATGGTCGTACACCAATTATTGGGTCAGGAACTCTTTATAATGCACATAGCTTTTACAAGATTCTGGATGATTATATATATTTACGTCTAAATGAAGAGTTTTTATTGAATAGAGTAGATACAAGTGGTCCAGAGCAATTAGGGAAGATACAAGAGACAGGTGGTATGACACGTCAATATTATGCAAAATTATTGCTTTCACCATTTGGTTCTTATTCACAATCGATGATTCAAAATCCTGTGGCGCTCAGTCCACCAATTGCACGCCTTGACCGTATTCGATTCCAATGGGTTGATTCAACAGGTACGGTAATTGATAATGATGATTGTGAATGGTCTGGTATATTGCAAATAACAGAATCATTGCAAATGGCGGTTGGCGATGCGACAATTGAACGTCCTGCAAATATTTAAATATTTGCGCGAGTGTTAACCACTGGTGGTTAACATGTCCTGCAAATATATAATAAAAAAACTTGTGCAAAGCACACGTTTTATATATATTTGCGCGAGTGCCGCAATCTGATGGATTGCGGCATGTCCAGTGAATATTTAATGTGCGCATTCTAACTAAGAACTAAATGGGTGCAGCCCAAAGTGTGGCAACAATTCGTGTATTTTGTATTCGAAATACGGACCATACTGTACATTATTGGAATTATCCTAATATGCCGCCTAGTTGGCAATGGCAAAGCGCAGGAATATCCGATTATGAGCTGATGAATCCAACAGAAGAGGAGCTTGCTACGATTGAAGAATGTTTCACAGGTGACCCGCAAACAATTGATGAAATGCGAACATTCTTACATTCTATTTACACGCAATTAGAGAATAGAGAAATAATAGAGCGATATGTTCTAACAGAAAAGATTGTAATAGGACGCAGTTTCTGGGAGCGATTACTAAGTATTTTAAAGCGAGAGAGTTAGTAAGGAAAGTAAGATGTCACTCAGACAGCAATTTATAGGCGCAGAGAATGGACCTACACAGGAAGAATTTCCATTTACAGACCCTGGAACAACACCCTTTTTCCCTCCAGTATGTCTTCGTACACACTGGGACCCTACACAAATGCTCCGACATATCGTTCCACAGGAAAATGTTCCTCTGCCTCTCGATTTCCGCCCTTATGCAAAGATTTGTTTAGAATATCGTACAACTGCACCCACAGAAGCTGCACCTGAACCCCCGGCGGATATGGTATTTCCTCCAGGAGGAGAGTTCTATCCTCCTACACGCTATAGTTCAGCTATTGATGCAGAATCGGCTCTTCGTCGTTTAGACCGTCCACTACGTATTCCTGAAGAGGACCAATATGTACCTCCAAGCGATAGTGATATGTACACACGTGAAAAGATGCAGCCAGCTCGTACACGCCCGACATCTTATATGGTGCAGGAACTTGCAATGCCAAAAGCTCTTTTACGCGCTGGTAACTATCAATGCCGTGAAGAGGCTGACCAGCAAACACGTGTACTAGACACTAAAATGTTCAATAATGCAACTAAACTCAATAAGTTTAATAAGTCCTAAAAGCAGCTGTTATGCGATAAATTTACATGCATTTCTGCACAAGCTAAAGCAAGTATGTCCCTAGAGTTTCTAGATACGATTTTGAACCGTCTTTCAAAATCTACCGAGAAGGAAGCATTTGCTATACAAAATACATTATATGCAATCTGTATTCTCCTAAATGCTGCTGTAGAAAGTGATGCATGTTATTCACAAGGTTTTATTGCAATTGATGATAAAACATATGATACATCTGGGCATGTATTTCCAGCCAGCTTAATTGCAGATTATGGATTTTGGACAGGGTCCAAAGGGTATTGTAAACAAACAGCTTCTGATTTATTTTGGAGCGGCACTCATATAATTATGGATAGTAATGCAGAACTTGTAGATGCTATTACAAAACATATAGAAAAGATGCTTGAGAAAACTCCAGAATGGAATTATTATGGGGCTGCAGCTGAAACGGCGCAATTAGAGGGTGTGTGGTTGGAGCGAGCAAATGCATTATTTGGTATTGCAGCTGCAGTTGCAGAGCCTGGGACTCCAAATGAAGTAGAGCCTGTCATTCGCAAACAGAAAAATCAATATAAAAGTACACGCAGAGTTCATGGACGACGAGCTTTAACACCACCTCGTACAAGTCGACCAACTGCAGTTACACGTAGCGCAAAGTCTCAACATAAATAAATGGCTCCGAAAAAAGAACACCCTTTTATATATAATTCTGTCCAGGAACATATAACAATGGTAAATGGAAAACGTCTAGGACATTCTACACATATTACTATTAAGAATGGCAAAGGGCACAAGAAATGCATAAAATACACCGGCGAAGGGAAGCCTAAAGAAGTCAAATGCAGCCTGAGCAACAAAGAGATGAAAGCAATTAAAGAGAAAGAATACCTACCGGCTCTGTTTCAGCCTGTTATGGAACAACTGCGCCTTGGACTCCCATTGCGATTTTCTAAGACTAGGAAGAACAATAACAAAAAATAAGAATGTTGTTATGGATACTACTAATTGGTATACTATTTTTTCTTGGTGCTGTCTTTTATAAACAGACAGTTCAAGAATATAAACTCAATCAAATTGAATGGATGCAGATTGGCTCTATAAGCGAATTAATGGATGAAGGGACACCTTTTATTATTCGTAATACACCACAATCTCCTGTTTGGAATATGATGGATATTCGTTCACGGGATACGTTTAAGGAGCTCGCAGATTGGGCGGCGCATGTGAAAACGGATGCTATTATGCCATGGCATTCACATATGGCAACACATTATGCCCGTCTTGCAAATATGGACCCATGGATTGATGAAACATGGATACAGCATATTCCATTTCAACGCAGACTCATTCCTCGTGAACTTCAATTATGGGTTGGTGGACGAGGACTTTATCAAGAACGCGCTGCATGGGTTGCAGTTATGCCAACTGAAGGAAGTATCATTGCAACTGTTATGACAACAAAAGAGGATAAATATTTACCAGGGGGCTGGTGCGGGCGGTTTGTTGATTCATTTACACAAGCAGATACACCATATGTTTCGCAGATTAAATATCTTGATATAAAATTACGAGCAGGTACTGTGCTTTTCCTACCAGCACATTGGAAACTCAGTTGGCAGACTGCTTCTGAAGAGGAACTTCCTTTTGTTTGTATTATGCATTTACATACACCTATTAGTAAATTAGCAAGTTTGATTCCTGATGCGGCTGCGGCTGCGGCTGCGACTGCATCTGCCTAAGTTATCTGCAGAGTATACTAGTAAATGGCGAGCATGACAGATGCTAGCGCTGATGAGGAACTCTTCCTTCTGCAGATTCAAGTCGCAGATCTGCAATCACAATTAGATATTATACAAGCCCGAATTGCAGCTCTTACAGAACAATTAGAAGTAAAGCCAATTACACTATCTGCGCCTTCCAATGAGAACGCCCTTGCAATCTGGAAAGAAGCTGGCTTACAAGATGGTGTGCTATTAGAAGAAGGTCTGCGTTTTCTAGAGCAATGGATTTGGACACAACCAAATGTGCTTGAATTAACTCGTGAAGGATGGATTCAATTTGTATATACAATTTTTGGAGAATCACTTGACAAACTACTTGAAGTTGCTCACTAAGTAAATTTGATTTACGTAGGTGAACAATTGGATAGCAAAATGCTCGATAAAATGAACAATGCTATTCTAGTAAATTCTGATACAAGCCTTACTGCGACAGCAGCACCACAAGCAAAAGAACCTGTAACAGCAGCACCGCCGCCTCAACTAAATGCTGAACAAATTGCGGCTCTTTATGCAGTACGTGAACGAAAAAACATCTTTATCAGTGGACCTGGTGGAACTGGTAAATCATTCCTTATTAAATATATCAAAGAACATGCACCAGACGGCGTTAGTATTGGCATTACAGCCCTTACAGGTTGTGCAGCCATTCTATTAGGGTGTGGTGCAAAGACCTTGCACTCATGGGGTGGTATTGGACTTGCACGAGAGCCAGCCGAGGAGATTGTACAGAAAATCATGAAACGAAAGAAGAACAATCCTACAGCATATCGTAATTGGACGCGCACAGATGTACTGATTATTGATGAAATCTCAATGATGTCGGCTGAACTATTTGAGAAACTCAATATAATTGCCCGTCTTCTACGCAAAGAGCCTCGTCTACCATTTGGTGGAATGCAAGTAGTTGCATTTGGTGATTTCTTCCAGCTACCACCTATTATTCGTGCAGTGGATGGGGCAGACCCTTCTCTACAACTTGCATTTAATGCACCGAGCTGGTCTTCGACCTTTGGTGCCGGCAC
>JACCDO012293990.1_pt1 | contig 10302 bp, 5 predicted proteins | sample 7446101 | NCBI WGS metagenome assembly JACCDO01 (sample SAMN15323440, study PRJNA562643) | freshwater metagenome | isolation source: river surface water | place: USA:Blue River Watershed | collected 2017-08-16
CTTGAAATACATGGAGTTTACTCAATCATCTAGGTCTCAACTCTATGGCTCACCTCCAGTGTTGTGGTCATATCAAGCCGAATCAACTCCATATATATTTTACCGTAATTTGGAGCGATACAAGGTATATAATGATTTACTTAGTCCAGCGATGCCATATAGGCGCAAAAATACGGTGTTAAGTTGCCGACGTAAAAATGAACCACTACTGTTATATGCTAGTGGGAAATATTTTAATGAAATTGTGTTAAATAGTAAATACTGTAGTAATATATCATCAAATGAAACTGGTCATACAATAATATTGGACTCTATAGATGATCAGATTAATCAATTAATTTTAGCTGGAACATCAAATTGGAATACAATATCACATGTTCTAGCTAGTTGTACTAATAGCACATTATATCACATACGGACAGAATACACGAGGAATAATTGCAAAATCAAAAAGACCATGATCGACAATAATCATGGCATAGAAGTTGTTGAAAAATACAAAATATCAAGTAGTATTTGTGATATTACTAGCGCTTGCAGCACACCATGGATAAATGCATCAATATTGTGTGATAATGGTGACATACTCACGTGGTCACCAAGTGAAGGAGTGTTGCAAAAATCTATTACATTACCTCCCGTTGACCATGCTAAATTGTATGACAAAAACATTGCATCCTCATTACACCCGATGACAGCATACGTAAGCAACAGTTCTCTTATTTTTATCTGCGATTATCGTAGTAATAGCATTAATGCTCTGGTCAATATGGTTTCTGATGATGTCACTGCACTAGCGCAAGTAAGCAATAGAAGTGAGAACTTTCTTGTTGCTACATCGAAGAAAGAGCTGGTATTAATGGATATTCGCTATGCAAAGCAAGGCGTTACCTCCAAACTGTTGCCAGACGTTTGTACTACCATTAAATGTATAAATGGAGCACATAATGTCTATCCAGATGTATATGCAACCTTCCACGCAGAATCTCGACAAATATTAGTTCATCACATTGATGGCTCGCTAGATGAGAGCAGCCATGATAGTGAAGTGAAAAACTCAACCTTATTTTGGTCATTATTGACAGGAGGATCTGCAGCACCTGCTTGTGATTCGATTAAATGGGATTGCAGTTCTTTCCCGGTGGTGGATAGGGTGTCACCAAGTCCTTCACTCTGGGGTGTTGATATACTCATTCCTTTGAATAAAGCTAGTTCAGGGGCCGAGGATGTGTATGATGCGATGCTAGTGCAGCAATCAGCTATTGGAGATGTATATTTACAGAAACTACTATTGCATTGTAATAAAAACGCGGCTTCTACTAGAGTCGATGAGATGGCGCCGATACAAATGTTGCTGCCATGCGGGGTAAGAGGAAATCCTCCGGAGAATGTTCCTGTTAGTAATATTGCTGATAATCCCATGAAGGAAGATAATCCCATAAAGGAAGAAGGCAAGAAAAAGAAGAATGTAAAAAAGGTTGTCGATGTAGTGCGAGAAGATTTCGAGGAAAGTATGATGTACCCAATATCTAGCAGCGCTTGTTTACCAGCAAAAGCGAATGATCTACAGAATTGTCGTGTTGTTACTGTCGATAATTTCCAAGCATTTGTGAGGCCAATACATGACACAGTCCATAATTACTTGTTACACACTGATGCTAAAAACAACAAATTTATTGATGACCAGATAAGCCGCGATCAGCGAAGTAGAGAATTGGCGAATCAAGACGAGACTGCAAATCCCAAGTGTTACTACTGCCCTAGAGGTGATCTTATGGTAGTGCGAGTGTCAAACAAAGGTATTAATCATAACGTTGATTGCACTAACTGTAAACGGCGACACGACTCAGGTTACATCTGCTCCAAGACGGGCTGCACCTATGCCCTGTGCTACGACTGCTGCATTGGGGTATATATATGCTGTGATTGTTCCGAGCAGTTCATGTCATTTCACTTGTACAGTGAACACAGATTCAAATGCACGTATAATTTATATTCCAAACTTGACAGGGACGAGGTTATGGTCACGACTAATGTGGCTAAAGATATCGACCTATTCTTAGAGTCACAGGGATGTGGAGTGACTTTAGTAGAGATATGGTCACACCTCTTAATGAAGATAGGTCATCGCGTCAATATGCTCGACTTACGTCGCTATTTGCTACAGCAAAATAATATTGTAGAAATTGTTGCATCAAACCCTGGAAGTTGGAATAAGTCAAACCCATTCGATGGAATTATAGTCCATGGAAGCAGTGCGACGTCGCAGGTTGTTGGTCCGACTGAAGAGCGTATTGATCCAGTGCTACAAGACCTGCTCAGTGCTGTCAATGGTGACAATGATAGTGACAATGATGGTGACAATGGCAATTTAAAAAAATTGATAAATAAATGGCGCGTTGGGTGTTACTGTGTTTGTTGTGATCTTTCATTTACCAGACACACCAGGTATCAAAAGCATTGTGCTATTTCCAAATTACACAGTATCAACTCTTGGAACTACGATGTTAGACGAGTAAGCCCTAAAACTAATTCCAACCCTACGAATGTAGATATACGCCCGTGTGTGTGTTCCTTTAGCCCCGACGAAACCGGTTATCTTCATTTATGTCTTCGAGATAACTGTTTAGGTCCTTACATGTTGAGTTACTGTCCTATGGTAACTAAAAGCCGTAATATTCCTATAATAAGTAAACTAGAGACAATGTGGGACAGTAAATAGTAACAGCGGGATGAGTGAGAGTGTCACGCGACTGAGGTACGAAGACTATAAATACAAATTTGTTTATTGTGTACATAATAAAAAGCTCAAGGTGCTGCTATTGAACTTTCATCCATTTTTTTTACAACCCATTTTAATTTCATATCATTAATCACCACAGTGTTGTTAATAATAGAGTAGACAACTCGCTCACAACCACGAATCACCACTTCAACGGGCTTGTGCTGTTGCATTAAAAGTGAATACTTTTCACTGTTTTCAGCTTCGTTTTTTTCATATTTATGACCGTTTATATGATCCTTTTGCCATAAACTGGTGTCAATAGCACTTGGATCTTTCGGATCATCGTCACGATGGGGAAACTGGCTTTTATTATCTGGATCGAAGTAAGTTGCATCGAAATTAAATGTGAAATAAATAGTCGAGTCACTCTCGGAAGTAAAATTATGAAATTCACATATAAGTTCAGGGTGTAATAAAATGAGTGATTCCAAAAATTGATAGACGGGGTCACGACCAGTTACAGGTTCTGCAATTGTAGGGGTTAATAGAGAGCAATTTGAAGCAATATGTTTGTCAACGAACTCTCTTAATGCATTTAAATCACCAGAGGTTAAAATATTCGCAAGTTTATTCAATTTATCCAACGCATCTTTATTTATATTATTTTTTCCATTTCTTTTTCTTTTTTTTAATCGTTTTTCTTCTCGTACAGAAGTAGTAGATTCATCATAGTCAATTATTCCCTCCTTACTTATTGATATATCATTCTCATCTTTCGATCCCGATGAATGCGATAGATCAGTCTCATCTACAGACAATTCTTCCAATACTTCAGCCATTGCCACCTTGTCGAAGAGATTGTTTGGATCTATTTCATCGTATTCAATCTTATATACCATATCACCTGCAAATATTTTAGAAAAGGGCATTTCTCTTCAACACTTGATTATAAATTGCTTAATTCAATGTGTGTACAGGTAATAAAAGACTTTTGTTCAAATTTGTGTGACGGAAGGACACAATTCCTTGAGAATTCTTGGGAATCCAGGTATCTATAGTTCCAGGAGTTTGGATTTTCTTGAGACAGGAAAAATGGGAATCCAACCTACAATCCTCGGATCCGGAGTTGCTGAAAGTTTCTATTTACCCATATTTTTGACTATAATTAATGGAATTGTTCAGAGAATAATCACCAATGATAATAATTATTAACAGCTTATTAAAGAATGTATTGTTCTGAAAAGAAAGAAGAGTTTAACTGCTCTGCATCGATTTATTTGACTATTTATATTATTTTAGCAGAAGTTAGCATCTATTGCTGTGAGTAATCTCTATTACGTCCATGATATTACCACTCGGTACCGACGTTTCATACCGGCAGTTTATTTTGGCAATAATTTGCGCGAAAAATAAGAAGATAAAAAAAAATGAGTAAAAATATCATCAACCGTAAGCGAAAAGTTCAACAAGCTGAAGAGGCTGATGAGTTATCATCAACATCATCAGATAGTACGATTGTTGCAGTTGTTGCTCCTAAAGTTAGAAAAGCACCAGGTCCAAAAAAAGCAGATACACCTAGTTATACAGGAGCATTGAATGGAACTCTACAAGATTTACATGATCAATTCGGTTGTGAAGAAACCTTAAAATGCAAAGGATGTCAAACAGTTTTCGATGGTTCTAAAAGGATGCGCTTTCACAAATTAGTAGGGAACGAGAACAATGGACAAGAAGATCAAAGAGATGCAATGTATAAATGTGACCATAACACTAAAGAATGTAAAACAACGACGTATTTAGTTGTCAAACGATTAAGGCAATAATTTGGTTATTAGCCATAACCAATACGTAGTCGTTATTTGTCAAAACATCGCGTTAATATAATCAACACATTGTAAATTAATTAATATAGGACATTATAACTTCACATGCTTATCTCCCATGTACTATGCGTTCTCTTTCTATCACAATATCTAGTTCTAATAAATATAAGCATAATCAGTAGAGTGCCGACTTCCCGGATCCAATAGACCCGGCCTATAATTTCATGTCGGAAACGAGGACTATACATAGTAGGAGGCTATCATTGGTAAAAAATATCAGCACACATATCGGTCGTAGATATATACTAATTGAATTTCTTTACGATCGATTAAGTCCTTGATTATAACAAAACAAAGCATTTCTAACTAAAAATGAGTAAAAATATTATAAGTCGAAAGCGTAAGGTGCAGCAGCAAGAGCTAGATGAGCTGTCTTCAACATCATCTGAGGACTCAATCGCACCACCTGTTGTTATACCAGCACCTAAAGTACCACGGAAACCATTTTCTAATTATAGTGACGATAACAAAAATCATAGTCTGCAAGATTTAGATGATAATTATAATTGTGGAAATACCCTGAAATGTAAAGGATGTGATACAGTATTTGATGGTACTAAAAGAATGCGATTTCATAAAGCCGTCGGGGTAGATGGAACTGGAAATAGTTTGATGTATAAATGTGATCATAACACGAAAGAATGTAAGACTACAACTTACCTAGTTGTCAGAAGGCATTGAAGTATGTAGTCATGTACAGACACCTTGTATATAGGCTTCACAATTTCCTTTTGTTATGTTAATTAGAACTTGTTAATTAATGATATAAATATATTATACATCTTAAACTTTTGTAATCAGCGACTTAGAAAGAGTTGTTCTTACTTACTATATCACGACAATCACTAATACTATTTACAAACAAACAAACAAATAGTAATCATAGGTCTTTGAATATCCGGTTATTGAATCAAATAGTATATGATAAGTATAATAAAATAATTATGGCATGTAAATGATTTAAGTATTCCTAGTCGGAGGAACAAGTTTTTGCGGCCCATCCCATCGCAAAATTTGGATTTTTAAAATTAAAAAAATGGGCGACTCTATCCCCAGTAAACCTCGGATATGGGATATGGTGGAAGAAGACGAACGTGATATAGGTCGTCAGTGGCATCGAGCACAATTGTTGGCTCGTATATTTGGTCGTTGGGTCGGTTGGTATATTGAATGGCAAAGAGTGCAAGATGAAGTCGACATGCTAATCATTGAACCATTTCAGCGCAGGAAATTGAACAAATTACAGCGAAAGTGGTTTTCAATAGGTAAAAAAACAGCGGAAAATAAGATAAATATGGTTTCTACTGTAAGATTAGCAATTCAATTTAGAATATTATACTCATATCAACACGCTATCAAGAGACTACTATCATATTCACGTAAGTTAGTACCAAAAAGTTCCAATAAAAATGATTTAACTTACAGATTTTATTATTACCGTATTTTTTTGCACAAGTTACAAAGAAAATATGAGAAAAAATGGATCAATTATCATAAATTAAAACGTAATATGCCAACTGATGCGCTACAGATTAGCTACTTGGCTTTAAGAGACCATGTTATGACACAAAAAGATATCCGTAACCAGAATGGAATGTTGCTGCAACACTATCGACGTTACCATATGAGCAGACTTTATTATAAAATTATCCATCGAATAAAAAACAAGTTATACTGTCGTATTAACCTCGGAAACCATGTTAAAACATTAGAAAATCATAAAAAAAGACTTGTAATGAGTAAATTATACGCTTACTCCCATCGCCAGTCACATATAGACTACAAGAAAGCTATTATCCAACACAACACCCAAGTTCAGCGGAAAGGGTTACTATTATTGAAGTTAGTCGCGCAGAAGGACAGGGAAGCAGAGGATGTGTATCATTTTTATGATGAAATTTTTCGTAAAAATCTAAATAAAACTTTAATTTTGCAATTAATTCGATTGCAGCGCCGCCGTCTGTTGCAGTGCGATTCCGAGTATCGTACCGAACAATATTTTCATTGTAATTGGAAATTTCATCGGATAGGACATGGTGTAGATATTTGGCGACATAGATATCGAGTATTACAACGTCAAGGTAACTCCATGGATAATAGTGTGAGACACTATAAACTTGTGATAAAGAAAAAAGCATTGAGTCGTTGGCAGCGGTACGGTCATCACCTTGCAAAGAGAAGCCTTCGTTGTCGAGTTATAGCACAGTTTCATCGCGATATGAAGGTTATGACGAAGTATATACACCAATTCTCCGAAAGAAATCATGAAAAGCGAGCCCAACAGCAGATTATGGTCAAGAGTATATGGTTTTGGAGAGCATTTAGAGGTATTAAGTCGCTAAGAACCTGGCGAGCCTTCGTTGACGCTGAGCGTGCAGCTAGAGCCGTTAAAATCGACAATACTCAACTCGTCCAGGCGACTCAAGAGGGATCGGATTTATGGCACGGTTCTGTGTTGCTTAATGGCACAATGAAGAGGACCGCAGCCAAATTACCAAGCCCTCCTGCAACAATTCATGTCGTGGACGATGTTACTGATAAACCAACTGAACCCGTCAATACTGACGTTATTCGTGCATTAGCTCGTGCTCCACCACGCACGCAAATCCCTGACTTCCTCGAATCTGTTATACCCGCAACAACAGATAGACCAATAGTCAACGAGAATAGACGAATCCAAGGCGACAAAGACGTCAACAAGCTGTTGATTGCTCGTGATATTATTCAATTCGTCAGTGAAATGCAGAAAGAATTACGAGTTCGTTCGTATACAAATACTATAAACATACACTAAATACACAAAAGAGGTGACGAGTTGCACAGTTACACACTGTCTGCGTCTCTTTTCTCTTTGACTTTTATCACATAATTATTAATGTTAGCCATTGTAAACAAGTGTAACCATAACAATTGTCGGTCAGAAAGCACGTCTCCAGGACCTTTGACTTCAACTAACACGACTTCGTACACTAAATTTGGATCATAATGAAGGTATTCAATGGACTCTGTCTCGGGATCGACACTGTCCGAGGCTGTGTGCTCAGTCATACTTTCCTCCACTTCTACTTCTTCGTCTTCGTTATATTTGACTCTTTTATTAGATGAAAATCCTATTATATCATCTGCTCCACTACTGTCTTTTGGTGCTGCATCAGTTGAAGTGGCACGCCATGACTGCCATTCCGCTCCTAATATGTCTGCGATACTGACCAACTCCCTAGTTACAGCATTCTTAACACGCACACATAGCAGATCCGGCATACCAGCACCAAAAGCCTTGTAATTGACACACATGGCTTTGCAGATATAGCTTAAGCCCCTACCACCGATACACAAAGCCACCAGCTGCAGGGTTCGCAATGGATGGCGCCAGTTGATGTTGAGCGCCTGTTCACCCATATGCGCCTGATACATATTACCGATGAAATCAATCAATTCTTCCGATGTGCAGGTATCGATGTATTGTAAATGCGCTTGTATTCTCTGCTTCCTGTTACTATAAAAGGAACTGTCGTAAAGATCCAATGGACATGATTGGTAACGTGAGTAGAAAGCGCCTTCAACATCATCAGCAAATACAATATCGTACATGAGAAGTCCATAGATTGATCTTATAAGCGATCCTTCGCAATGCCAACCACTCCATCCGCCGCCTTGCATTGCATCAATGAATTCTCCCGACTCGTCAGTCATTTCGGTCATCTTAATGACACTCAAGACATAGTCCTCAACGTTCAAGGAGTCGTTGCTTTGAGTGAAGAATCGAGGCCGTTTGTCTAGCTTTGTCGTCAAACGGAATCCACTAATTTCCAAGGTTTTTGGAGCATTTATTGCGGCAATATCCAAGCAAATACTTTCATTCTCTATTTTGTCATCATAAATAGAAGCAAAAAGTAAATTCATGTCGTGATCAACCATTTTCACAGCGGCTGGCTCGACACCAGCATCAGCGCTGAACACAAAGCTGTACTGAACACTCTCAGTTTGAGGGATTTCTTGCTCTACAACTTCAACTATTGATTCTGTTATCGATATCGGTGCTATGCGACTAGTTTCACACATTTCGCACGCACCTATATACGGGCTATTGAGGAAAGTGCACATGCTACAATTCCAATGACTAGTTGAGCTAAAAGTAGAACTTTTTGTTGCATGCGAGTCTTTCGTAGCAGTGGGTGCTGTCTTCACGCAATATTGACTCACCAGACTATCAACGTATTGCTCCAGCAACCTATACAACGTATCACTAGGATTATAGTCTGTGTCGTAGCAGAACTCCTCGCGCTTTTGCTTGCTGTTACATCCTTTATTAAACTTTTTGATAAGTGGCAACCTACTTGCTAATGTTACTGATGCATCACTCAAGCCTTGTCTAATCACTGCAAATGCTTCATCATTTTTATGCAGATGCTCCATATCTATTGCAATTCGTAGATACCAACGTCCTCGACGATGCGGAAGGAAAGGATGACTCAACAGCAGCACAAAAACAAATATAGATATGTTATAATTCATGGTGATCGCTTCACTGCTCTTGCTGTTCTTACTATTATATTTCTCAAAATTTAATGCAGCTAAATTACTACAAGCTGCTAGTATGGTTCCCGCATCAAGTAGTAAGTGAATCTTTCCGTTGCCTTGGTCACTAGTCTTCTTGCCACGACAGTGGCAGAGAAAGCACAGAACACTGATGACAGAAACAATGACAAGACTTTGCTGCCGAATATCCGTGGCATCACTTGCACTCCATGCATCTATTACAGAACCGAGATTTTTCAAAATTATTTCTGTGTTATAGCAGGATCTATGGGGATACAAGGAGACTATACGTGCAATATGCGGTATTTTTGTCTTATCATAGGTAGGAGACACTGTAATTTCCTCAAAAATAAAGCGTAACTCGCATGCATATTCCCAGAACAAAAATGAATCGTGATCGTTAAATAAACTAGGTAATGAGGCAATGTTGTAGCTTGGGAACTTGATCTTATTGAACAGACTCATCATAACAGAACTTATGTTAGGGGAAATAGCCACTCGGGTCGAACAACCAGTGTATGTATATGATGATGAAATTTCATGAAGCCGCTGCGCTCTTCTCATAAGTAATAATACAGATGGATTAATGCGGACTAGATTGATATTTTTATACTCTTTATCATTTTTTAAATCGCTTAAAAATCCATTAATCAACTTCGTATGAGAGATAGGTTTTCCAAATACAGTGCGTTGATTGGTGAAATAACTCTTCATTTTACTTAGTATACCAGGTCTTTTTAAACCAGTAATTATAATATTATGTTTCTTACAAAATGAATATAATTGCTCGTTGTTAAAAGTACTATTGATTGCATCTATTATCAAGTCAACTGAGCATAATGCAGTGTTATCATCATAGCCTAAAATTTCAATATATAATTGTTTATGCATATTGATGACAATATCATATAATTGGGTTTCATCACGTATGTACGAGGCAATGCTTCCAACATGAAAGTAAGGACCTACACGCTTCTCTAAACGACTTAACACAGCCAATGATTGATCATCTGCTGCCAGTAGTCGTTGCAAAATATCAAAATCCGACGCTGAAAATAGAATATGATTGGAATTATTGTCAACTATATTGTGGATAGAATTAAGTACATTTGAAACATACGCATCGTTCATTACAAACTAGGTAGTTACGATGAA
>JACCDO011076002.1_pt1 | contig 10301 bp, 12 predicted proteins | sample 7446101 | NCBI WGS metagenome assembly JACCDO01 (sample SAMN15323440, study PRJNA562643) | freshwater metagenome | isolation source: river surface water | place: USA:Blue River Watershed | collected 2017-08-16
AGAAGCTGGTCAAGAAGAAGCTGGTCAAGAAGAAGCTGGTCAAGAAGAAGCTGGTCAAGAAGAAGCTGGTCAAGAAGAAGCTGGTCAAGAAGAAGCTGGTCAAGAAGCCACGAATATTCCTAAAATGGTATTTATCGTTCCGTATCGCAACCGAGAAAGTCATTTAGCATTTTTCAAAGAACATATGCAAAAAATATTAGAAGATTATGATGAAAGAACATACAAAATCTATTATATTCATCAATGCGATAATCGTGTATTTAATCGAGGTGCGATGAAAAATATTGGATTTTTATTCGTCAAAAACAAATATCCCAAACATTACAAAAATATTACACTTGTCTTTAATGATGTTGATTCCATGCCAATTAATAAAAACATGATTCATTACGAAACAACTCGCGGTATAATAAAACATTTTTTCGGATTTGAATATACTTTAGGTGGTATTGTTTCCATAAAGGCCGGCGAATTTGAAATGCTCAACGGATTTCCGAATTTCTGGGCATGGGGATACGAAGATAATTTATTACAACAGCGGGTAGTAAAGGCCAATCTAAAAATCGACCGGTCCACGTTTTTCCCCATTGGCGACAAAAATATAATTCATCTAAATGACGGTCCTCTACGTGAAGTTAATCAAGGAGAATTCAATCGCTATGCTAAAAATACATATGAGGGTATTTATTCTATCACGAAATTAGAATATGCACTTGACGAAGAAAATGGTTTTGTCAACGTAAAGTGGTTTGAAACGGGTCAAATACCGGATATGAATAAGTATAGATGGCATCACCTGAAAGACGGACCGGCACCCTATGATACAAAATTCGGATTAATGTATAACAATCGTCGTATTCAAAATGGCGCGAAAATGTCTATGCACATATAGAGATTCTTCAAAAGTCATATAAACGCAACTGCACTTACTACACTAGCAATGAATATTCTAATTACACCCGATGATTTTTCGATAGAAAATTTATTTTTTTTAGAACGCAAAAAAAACGTCATTATTGACGGCAGCTTTTCAAAAATAATTTATTCGGACAATATGTTTATCATGAATGGTTTGTTTTTCGAATTCCCCTTGCAACTCAACAGCGAATCATCGCAAAACGTATTTAACAAACAATGCGTATATTTCAATTCCCATTTGCAAAAAAACCTATTGTGCATCACAAAAATATCCGAAATCGAAAACAGCGTGTTGAATTACTACAAGAAAACAAATGGCGTCACGAAAAAAAACAATCTAATGCTGACCAATCAATTATACAATGGGTTTTTCAAAATCTACAAAGACAATTCATATATTCCTAACCACGGGACAAAAAAATATATCCTCAAAATCTCCGGTTTATGGGAAAACCAGAACGAGATTGGTATTACCTATAAATTCAACGAAGTAATAGAACCGGCTATGCATACTTTTCCTTGATGCATTTCGGAATCAATACTTCATGAATCGTGTCCATCTTTTTGAAACATTTGTTGATGGTCACATCACTTACACCCGATATTTGTTTGATGTTGTTTTTGGATAAATTCAAATTACAATAGTATGACACAAAATACAAGATACCCGCCGCAATCGCATGTGGAGTATTGTCGGTAATCGTGCCGTTTTGTTCAAGTTTATTGGCGATAAACTTGCACAGCATTGTCAGTTCCGGATTCATGTTGAGTTTGCTGCAATATCTTTCGATAAATGAACTGGGGGTGGTTAGTTGCAATTCGATTTGTTGCGAGGAATCACTACCACGTTCAATATTGTGTAATATATTCACGGCCATCGAACAACCATTCGTTGCACTCGCCTTGTCTAATTGAAATATTTCCGCAATTTCGTGGGCCGTTCGCGGACAGCCATTTAGGCGACATGCAATATAAATGGATGCGGCTTTGATACCATCGCGATTCAGTCCACGGAACATCTTTTGTTCCGAAATATCTTTGTGGATAGACATGGCTTCGTCAATCAAGATTTTAGGAATACCGGCGTTTTGTGCCATAATGGTGATGAATTGAAACTCATTGTAAAGCGATTTTTCTTTATGGGGCATCGATTGCCATTCCGTCCATTTGCGAATCTTCTTCATCTCATAAGACAATTTAGAGGTGGCCATGACCTTGCAACCGAAGGACGATTCGACGAGCAATGGATTGATGGGATTGCCGCAGCGGGTCGGGTCGTTTGCATTCTTGTCGTCTGCGCCATAAAATCGCCATTCGGGTGAATAGTCGAGCGTGTTTTTGCATATGACCGAACACGCCGGATTTGCGCACGTGGGAAATCCATCGTCCATAATCATCAATATTGAATGGCACAGATTGCATAAGCCCGATTCTGCACCCGATTTGTCTTGTTGATATACACATTCTATGCTGGAAGAATTGTCTGTTTGTTTGTCACTGTCAAATATCTCCCATAATTTCGATTTTTCCTGTTGCGTAATTATTTTTTTCTTTTTTTTGGTAGCGCCGTGATTATTTAGCGCACCAACGATGATTGCATCGTTCTTCGGACGCTTTACGCGGATAGTTATTGTTTTGTCTAAATATTGAATCATGGTTTTGTAAGAATATAGAGTGGCGGTTATTGTTCAATTTTGTAGAAAAATAATATCCTCAAAATATAACTATGGCATCTTTTATTATGAATAAAATTCCCGAAGCGGCGTGGAAATCTATGGGAATTGAACTCGTGAATCAAGTATGTAATATCACATATTATGACAAAACAAATGGAGACGATGAGCTAAAACGACACCCCAAACGTGAAATATTGAATATTATTACTGATTTTTTGCAAAACAATATAAATCTACGCGAAGCAAACGTAGATGAATCGTTCAAGGCTGATTTTTTTAAAAATATTGCTGAAAACATGAAACCGCCCATTGCTAAAATGTATGAGAACGACCTTATGGCCATTCGACTCATGGAAGCCATTTTGAAAGAATATCCCTATATTTTTATGAATATTATCAATGTTATTGCACAACAGACGTCCGACGAAGCCAGTGAAAAAAAGGAGCCATTTATCACTCTTTTTATGAAAAAAATAACCACCTACACAAATGTAGAGAATGAAGTTAGTCAAAATATAAACAAAGATACTGAGTTGTCAAGTCCTGCACCCGAGAATCATGAAAAGCTTTATGAAATCGAAAACGAAGATATATCGGGAGTGCAAGATACATTAGTTACAACTATCAAAAAATATGGTTATTTGAAAAATGCGGATAATATTGACCATTTGAATAAAGTATCAAATGACGAGGTTATAAAACATATTGATTCTTTGATTGATACAATTGTAACCACGAGCGAAGAAAACAACAAAACCGAAGCGCCGACATCGGCTCTTTCCACGATATTGAATAATAATTTAAATATAAATCCGGTTGCTGCCATTGTAAAAGAGGCCATCGGGGATATGCCAAAGGAATTTGTTGAAAAAATATTTGCAACGCTGGAAAAAAGTGATGCGAAACAATATTCTGAAATTAAAAAAGATATCTATAAAACGATATTGTCTGCGTTACGTTATCATTTAGAAAGGCCCGAGGGCAGACAAATGTATTTACGTCAACTTGAACCCATTGTCCGAAATTATGCCGTGAAAACGTTGATGAATGATGATATCACAGTATTATGCATTTTTCAATTAATTCGCGACTCTCCTAAAATAAATACGTTTCTTAAAAAAACGGTAGAAATGGTCTATAAAAACAAGAATAACAATTTTACAAATCCCTCTTTTCAAGATATGCGCAAATTCACAGGTGGTGCAATGCCAAATCCATTTAAGGTGTTTCGAGAGAAAACAGAACCCTTTGTGAATAAAGTTTTAGGAAAAAAATCAGTTCCACTTGCTCTAAATTCACCTACTCCAGATTCACTTGCTCCAGATTCACCTGCTCTTATTGACGAACCTTATGACATATCGAAAATAATATCAGAATATAAAAACACATTTGCATATGATGTATATCAATTACTAGACGCTGAAATTCAAACTGTTATCAAAGGCAATGACCCTATTGCAAAAATGTATAATGACTTAGAACAGTTCAATGTTCCCAAATTAGCAAAACTAAATAAGAATGCAATCGATTACGCAAAAACGATGTGTAGTCCGGGTATAATGAAAAAGGAAATTGAACAAGGCAAATCCAGCTATAGAAAAACGGTTGAAAATCCTGCACAAACGGTTGAAAATCCTGCACAAACGGTTGAAAATCCTGCACAAACGGTTGAACCCATTACCGGATATGCCACTTCGGAAGAAATGTCTGGCATGCCACCTGCACTAGGAGATAGTGCAACGCCAACGAATGTGGCAGATGCACAAAAACAAGCAATGTCTGGCGTAGAAGATATAATGAATCAAGGCAAAGATAAGTTTTCTGGATTATATAAAACAGCAACCAATGTGGCAGATACCCAAAATTTACCAATGCCATCCAATGCCCAAAATTTAGCAAACAATGCCATGTCATTTTTTAGCCCGAAAAAAGGTGGAAATATTCACAAGACATATCGAAAAATGACACAAAAACGTCATAAATATACACGCAAAACATAAAATATATCCATACATGGACATATTGTATCAAAGAGGTTATACGAACGACACTTTCTTCTCAATTTTTTGAAAATGCTCGGGTTTATACACCAGATTGCCCGACGGTTTATATTGGTCAATCGGCGTGTATTGTTTCTGCTCTTTTTGCGCCGGCTTTCCATTATTGAATATATTCGCATTCATATCATCGGCGGCATCTTCATCCTCCTTCTTTTTGACTAAATTACCAAACTGGTCCACCACATTTCCCGTTTTCTTTTTGATTTCATTTCGCACATAGGCCGGAACCCAGTGCATCCACGAAACAAACAATGTATTCGGATGCATATATCGCACATGAAACCCATTGTCCTCTAATTTCGTCACAATATAGGCGATACATTCCGATTTATCATACACCGGTTCTCCAAAGATATATTCGGGAACCGTAAACCAAATATGTTTTTCATTCGTCTTTGTCCGACCCGTGGTGGTAATACGACGATGTATGCGATTCAATATTTTGTTAAATATCGACAACTGTTTCAAATCCCGCCGCTGATTTTTCTCATACAATTCATCAATATTTATCTTTGCAGTCGTTTCTTCATCATTCACATATAAAAATGCCATAGCTATATACTGTCCATATAAAAATATTTCCACGCGAAAACACATAAGGATATTCTCGCATAAAGGTGTAATACTATGGAACATGAATCTCGAAACATAAAACATCTGGTGATTGCCGGTGGTGGCGTGACGGGGTTCTCCGCTTACGGCGTCTTGCGCGAAAGCAACAAGGCCGGCTTTTGGCACATCGAAAACATCGAAAGCATCTATGGCACTTCCATCGGCGCGGTCTTAGCCATCTACATGGCCTTGAAATATTCCTGGGAAGATTTAGACGATTTTATTTTGAAACGTCCCTGGCAACACGTGTTCAAAATCGATATTCACGGCACCTTTGCGGCCTACGAAAATCGCGGTGTATATGACAAGAGAATCATCGAAGAATTTTTGTTGCCACCCATGCTCGGCAAAGATTTCGATGCTACTACCACATTGCTCGAATTCTACGAACAAACTGGAATCGCCGTCTATATCAACAGTGTCGAATTGCATAGTTATCAATCAGTAGTCATGTCTTACAAAACCCACCCCGAATGGACCGTCATCGATGCAGTATATTGCTCGGCATGTTTGCCAATCTTGTTGTCCCCCTTGTTAAAAGACGGCAAATGTTATATTGACGGAGGTGCTATAGTGAATTATCCTCTGGAATTTTGTATTGAGAACGGCGCCGTTCCACACGAGATTTTCGGCATCACTTTAGCTAAAGTAGATAAATCCGTCAATACCATCACCGAAGAATCCACCTTGTTTGATTACATTTCGATTCTCATGAGCAAAGTCTATGAACATTCGTGTCATGATAGGTCGCACGATTATAAACTCAAACATGAGATTGCCCTGGAAAATACCATGATTTCGATTTATGATATGATTAAGTGCATGTCGTCGATGGAACAACGCCTTTTGTTCATTACAAAGGGTGTTGATTTATGGAATCGATGGTATACGCCGACAAATATTCAGGAGAACTTGACTATTTCGTAGCGGATGCCACCATTTGACCGAGGGCGTCTTTTGTCACTTTTGCGTCAAAATCGATTTTGGTTTCGCCGACTAACATGATGATGGTCGGATACGACTCGATTTTGAATTTCGCAATCATTGCGTTTGATTTTTCATTGTTTTCGTCGGTGCAATCGACTTCGCGACATTGCACTTCCCATCCATTGATGACGGTGCCGTTGTATTCTTCCTTGAATTGAAACCACTGTGGTTTCGCCTTCTTGCAATGAGGGCACCAGTCCGCATAAAAGAATAATACTTCGGCCGGTTTGCCTCGGGTGTTTGCGTTTGCCACATTGTTGTATTTTGCATCGTCTTTTTTGGATGCATAGAATTGTTTATAACCATAGTAGGCCACGAATGAAAATAGAATCAACAAAAGAATCACCATCAGTATTGTAGAATACCTACGAATATATCGGGAATATATTAAATCAACTAACGACGACATTATAGTATAGGAGGATATTATTTTGTCTGCAGAAAAAACGCGGGGGTCTATTTATCCTAAATCGTTATTTAGGATATTTTTTTGATAAACCAGAATATATCACCCTACTATAAGTATGAATCATAAAACCGAAAAGAAATCAACCAAACCTCGCAAAGTATTTACCCGCAAACATTATTCGAGCAATGACGGGATGTTGACGACCGTGTGGGGACCGAGCACCTGGCATTTGCTACATACCATGAGTTTCAATTATCCAGTGTCGCCGTCTTGTGACGAGAAACGTCATTATCGCGATTTTGTCCTCCAATTACAATATGTATTGCCTTGCGGAAAATGTCGCAAAAACCTCAAGACAAATTTTAAAAAACTACCATTGTTGTGGAAGCATATGGAGAACCGCGCAACCTTTTCGCTCTATATATACAAATTACATGAACTCATTAACAAAATGCTGGGGAAGAAATCCGGATTGTCCTATGCGGATGTGCGAGAACGTTATGAACACTTTCGTTCTCGTTGCGCTAAATCTTTAGAAGAACTAAAACGAGAACATGAAGAAATGCTAAAAAAGAGCGAAAAAGGCTGCACCGAACCACTTTATGGAGAAAAATCGAAATGTATATTGAAAATCGTCCCACAAAATCACAGCGACGAGACGTTCTCTATCGACGAAAAATGTATCAAACGCACTCTGACAACCGATTTGATATAATTGTGTTATAGTATTGATTTGATGGTGGGATTTGGGGGCAACTGATGTAAAATATATAGATTCTAAATATATAGAGTATGTATAGTATGGAAGATGAACAATGTGAAAATAATTCTTGTATGAAAAGAGAACACCCCGAAAAGATACAGTTTTGGAGTGAAAATCCGAATGTTCTCTTGCAGTCGAAATATTTACTGGAATTTTTTCCGACCGAAGATATGACATATGAACAAAAACTGAATGCCATCAGTCGGATTGTGATTGTTTTGACAATTGTCGGCTTTGCATTTTCGCGCAGTTTACGCATTTTAGTCATATCGGCAATTACCCTGTTCTCGATTTACCTGATGTATTTTTATAAATCCAACGAAGATGCCGCCATTTCCTCCCACCGAAAAGATTTAGCTGAACCCTTTGAAGGACCCGCCCGCGATTTATTAAAACAAAACGGCATCCCAATCTCTGACGAGGTTTTCGACGAACCATCGGCGGAGAACCCATTTAGCAATGTATTATTAAATGACTATGATTACAATCCGAATAAAAAACCCGCACCATACACTGGCAATCCTGTCGTCAGCAATCGAGTGCTAGATGAAGCAAAACAACTCGTGCAAAACTTGAACCCAGACCAGCCAGATATTTCAAACAAACTTTTCCGAGATTTAGGAGAACAATATGTTTTCGAACAATCCTTGCGCCCTTTTTATTCTACCCCTAGTTCCACCATCCCGAACGACCAAAAGGGGTTCGCGGATTTTTGTTACGGTAGTATGGTTTCATGCAAAGAAGGCAATCCATTTGCTTGCGCCCGCAATTTATCCCGTCATACAAACATGTAGAGTTTTCGAAAATTCTTGTGTAATAGTATAGTATACAAGAATATGTCTTATATGTTCAATAATTTAGGCCGTATTGGGGCAGACGCGACCGATAATACTCAAAAAAACATGTATAACACTCGAATGGCAAATTACACTTTATCGAATTTTTTCTCGGAAACCAAGTCCGATTCGCACGTGAAATTCGCCACCATGCAACCTACCGTCACTTTTAACGGTGTCAATGGCGGAAGTGGCGTCGGTGGTGGTGTGGTTGATTACGAATCTTTGTTGAAATTGAGCGTCGAGCAAGAACGTCCTTTAGAGAAAGTGCAATTGCTACAACGACCTTTTGTCACCGTGCCTTATTTAGGAAGAGGTGCCGGAAACCCTGATATTGAATCGAGATTGCAGCAGGGCGAAATCGTCAATCATCAAAAGAGTGTAGGCACTATTATGGAAAAATCATTCATGGACTATTCCATGTATCCAACGGATTCTATGATGAACGAGCGCGTTGCAAACCCTTCTTACACTGTCGAAGAAGCCGCAATGGATGGTTGGGTCCGCGGCGGAGCCGCAACTCGCGAAATGCCATCTTCAAACAAAAAATAAAGCCACTCTTGAAATAACATAAAACAATCGTATTATGTTATTCATATGAATCAAATGACGAATCATTTGCCTTTCAATCTACGCATCGAATCGCTATCTTATGAGAACGACGACGAATATCGCGCTGCCGTGAAACTGATTTGTTTTTTGTGTAATAATGATTTGCCAGATGATGACTATGACACAGAACAAATGACCAAGGCGCTCGATTATATATGGGAAAATACGCGCAATAATTCGACCTTTATGGAATTATATACTTTAGCTGCATCACAAATGATGACCGAAGAGGCAACCATTGGTTTAGCCATCTTGTTTTCCTACGATTATTTGAAGGAGTTTTATTTATTGTGCAGTAAGTTCCTTTCGAATCCTGCCGAACCTTGCGACGACCACCCCTGTTATTTGTCGCTGAAAACGAAACTGACTACGAAATAATATATTGGCATTATATAACTATGGCATCTACGCGCAGTAAAAATACACCCGGGGATTATCAATTAGAACAATGGGCATTTGCACAACATGTCGGCTATAACACTGCTGCTCATTATGGTCGCCCTGAACAAACCTATCTACCCGGCGACGGATTGTTGGCCGGAAATGTTTCTCGCACTCAATTGTCGAGTAATTCTTGTGATATAGAATCGATGCTTCGCGGAATCGGTTCTACCAATTTAGTCACGCCTAAATCTCCGACGGTTCCGGAGATTGCACCTTTGAAATCATTGTCAGTGATTGACCGTATTCCTTTGTTGATTCCTGCTCCATTGGTGGTGCAATCAAATCAACGTCCTTTGCGGGATTAGGTCATTGAGAAATTACAATTTCCTATTGTAATTTCTTAAGGTCATATTCTGCTCACGAGTTATAAATCGTTTGCGGGATTAGGTCGGTAAGGGTCATATTCTGCTCACGGGTTGTAAGTCGTTTGCGGGATGAGGTCGTTTTTTTGCGCTACGGTTTTTTCGCACACTATGTGGTCTATTTTTGAAAGATATTGTGTTGCTTTGTTTTGGGGATGGTCGATTCACGAATTCGCGAATCGATACCATCAGCGGATGATGGTTTTCTGGTTCCGAAGATTTGTTCTCTATATGTGAATCATCGTCTGGTTCCCTAATGTTTTCGGTGGGGTCGCTAATATTTTCGTCTGATTCCTTAATGTTTTCGTCTGGTTCCTTAATGTTTTCGGAGGATTGAGTGTCGTTGTTTGACGACAATAACTGCTGCAGGAGGGCCCCATGTTCTTCTCGATTGATGGGCGGCAATTCATCAATGGATTGAAAATCGATAGCATAGCGGTCTTGATGGGGTGTCATAGAACCATCATCTGCTAATGTGAAGGGGATTTTGATAATGGCCATATATGGTTTTTGCATCAATAATATAGTTATATGTATTATTGATTATTCTTTATGTGAATTTCACGATAATCTTGACATTTTCTTTTTTGATGCATTTGCACGCCGAAACCGACAATTCTTC
>JACCDO012185762.1_pt1 | contig 10300 bp, 10 predicted proteins | sample 7446101 | NCBI WGS metagenome assembly JACCDO01 (sample SAMN15323440, study PRJNA562643) | freshwater metagenome | isolation source: river surface water | place: USA:Blue River Watershed | collected 2017-08-16
ACATTTCCATACATGGTACTTGAACTTGAACTGGCTTGCTGTCAGTCTCGCCCTTCACGCCTGCGAAAGGTAGCTTGATCATTAAGCGTTCTGCCCAGAAGAATGTGTTGTTTGGATTACCGTCTGGGAGGAAACGTACTGTTGATTCTTTCCCTTGCTCTAAATTCCAGAACGGGTAAATTGCGTTATCGCCTACTGAACGTGTTTCGCCAGTGTTACGATTTTCTTGTGCCATTAATTTTGCACGGATTTCTGCCAAAGTTGCCATAATTTTTCTCCTATTGTTAGCCTTTGTTTGCTTCTTGCCTACTTTGTTTTACGGATATACCTTAAAACAAAAAGTGCATACATGTTATTGTACGCACTTTTATTTATAATTGCAACTTCAAACCACTAGTAAAAGTGGTTTATTTTTGCCAATTACATTCCTGATAATTCTTTAATTCTGTTTAGAGGATCTACAGATTCTGCCTTAGGCATTACTACTTTGCCTAGTTTGCCTAATGCGCCTGTAACAGCACTAATGCTTTGGCCAAGTGTCTTACCGATCTGGCTTGCACGTTGAATCATGCTACCCCAAATAGGTTGGAACTCGCCCATGAATGCTTCTCTAATACGTGTATCAGACTCTGCTCTATTTGCATCAGTGCCTGCTTGAATCTCTCTGATTCTAGCATTAGTTTGAGCATTAATAGTTTCAATTTCTTTTTGCTTTTCAGTATTGATTACATCTAAGCGGTTCTGACGTTCACCTGCATTGTCAATGTTCTCAAGTTGCTTGATTTGAATCTGATAGTCAGCTTCGAGCTTGGCTTTCTTGTATTCGCCTTCTGCTGTGATTTGAATAACTTGAACTTCGTGTGCGTGGTCTGACTTAGCTTTTTCCAATTCAAACTCACGTTGTTTATCGTTTTCTTGACTTTGACGAATATCAATTTCAACTTTAGCCAGACGTTCTTTAGATTCTAATTCCATTGCTTGCTGACGTTCTCTAATAGCTTGACGTGCTTCTACATCCATTTCTAACATTGCTTTTGTATCTGCTTCGTCTAAATCGTTTTGGCGGATTAATTGCTGGATGTTCAAGTCATGTTGTAATGCACCCATTTCATCGCCCTGTGCTTGCTGTGTGGCTGTTACTTCACGGTTACGAATTTCTTTTTCTAATTCGGAAATTTCTGGAACTTCGCCTAGTAACTTGTGTACGTTTGCGGCACGGCTGTCATCTACACCGTACTTAGTAAGATGGACACCGTATGTTCTCTTACTATCATATTCAACACCGTCCATCTTCAACTTAACTGCCCATTCTATATCAGTAGAAGGTGCACCACCTGCATCCAACTTCTTAAATGCTCTAGCAAACGCGGCTATTTCTTTCTTTACTGGTTTGCCAGTCTTAGGGTCGAAGTTTGCTTCGTCTACTTCGCTAGTTGCGTTATTTTTTTTTTGGTTGAACGTGTCTCTCTTTAAGTCCTTAAAAGCATTGCCGGTAAGTTCGTCAATAATACCGCCATTAACTACAGCGGCAATATGCCAACTACCATCTTTAGGAACAACTAAGCGAGGATCGTAAAATTCTGCATCAGGGTACTTTGCTAAGATACTATCCCTAAAAGCAATTACTTTAGCATTCTTTGTTTTGAACAAGTCTAGTTTTCTTGCCTTTGGATGCAATGCACCCGCTTCGTTTAGTAAGTCAGTTATTTTCATATTATAATCCTGCTAGTTTACGAATGCTTGATAGTTCAACAGATTCTGCTGGAGCTGGCTCTGTGTTGCCCTTGTTAAACAAGTGGCCATACTTCTTTGTGTACTCTTCACCATCTTCGCCGGTCTCTGGATTACCACCGTCTTGTAACCAACCGTATGCACTTACAAAGTCGCTAGTGAAATCTTCATCGTAAGCAAAGTCGTATTGGGCACGTTTCTTGCCAACTTGTTCTACAGCAATCTTGAAACCAATGTCAGTTAACTCATCAGCACGACCATCAGTGCTTAGGTTAGGATTCATATCAAATACTGTCTTTGCCAATTCTTCTGCCCACGCAGAACCAAACTTTTTGTAACCTTCTTCTACTTCGTCTTCGTCTTTGCTAATGTCGCCTGCGCCTGCACCTGCTCCATCGGAGCCAAACTGCTCTGGATCAAATGGTTTGGCTGAAAGTTTTTCAACTACATAGTGTGCAAATCGACTTGCGTTTTCACCGAACTTCTTCTCTACAGCAATCTTAACACCTTCTTCTCCACGTGGAAACGTCTTTGCTTCGGGGTCATACATTGATGTGATGAACTCAACTACTTCTTGTGTAATGCCGACTGACTCGCGTTCAACTGATTCATCTTCGCCTTCGTCGTCTTCGCGTTCGCGTGGGCCAAAACCTGTTTGGCTAGAATCAAAATCGCGCTCGTATGCATCACGGCCTGCTTCAAATGCTAGTGTGGAAATTTCATCCATCTTGTCAGCAAACTCGTCGAACATCGAGTTTTCTTCAACTTCTTGTTCTTCCTCTTCTTCAACTTCTTCGCTTACTAAGTCGTCGTAGCGAAGTTCGTCTTCTTTCTTTTCAGCTACTAACTTATAGATGTAAGGAAATACAGACTTTAGTTCTTCATTGAATGTCTTAATAGTTAATGCGTCGATCCAGTTGTTAGCAGTTTCTTCTGGAACTTCTTGTGCTTCAATAACCTGGAAACTTTCTTTGAATGAAGCGTAGTTTGATTGACGTTGTAGGCTTGCTACTTCATGTTTGATAGCATCAATGCGTTCAGCAACACGTTCAGTTAAGTCGCCCATTGCTTCGGCAACAACGCCGTTACGATGTGTGTATTGCTTGAACTGACGTAACTTGCTTAGTTCTTCTGACAAGCCGCTAATGTAACCGCCGATTGCGTCATAAGGTGCGCCACCATTAGCTACGTGTACAGCCATTGCACGAGCACCATTTAAGTGCTTGCTTGGGTACTTGAAGCGTTCGCCGCTTGCGTTTTCAATATAAATTGATTCAATTCGCTGTGTGCGTCCTGCTGGAAGGTTATAGTTTACAGGCTGTGTATGCTTGACAATAATCTTTGCCTCGCCCATATCTTGGTAACTAGTCTTGCTAGTTCCAAACAATTTTGATTCACTCATTGATGATTCTCCAGTATTCTGTGCTAGATATTCGTAATCTCGTTTTTCTAAATTAGTTTTAGTAATGTCTCTGGTATCAAAAGATAATAAGCTCTTACGTGCAAATTGACGTAGCTCTTTTAAAAAACTGTACCAGCGATCCTTAACTACATCTGCCTGATCATCTAGCATTGATTCATTGTAGATCACAGTTAAACTATCATTATCGATTTTCAAATTAACACGACCCAAGTCTTCTTCGTCGACTGTGTAATTTACATCAAAGAAACGAGCCTTAGATGGGTCAGTAGTAATCGCGCCATTTTCGTCCCCGATTTTAATGTCAGAGAAACGGCTGCGAATTTTGTTAAACAAATCAGATGATATTGTAGTTAAATCTTTCATAGTAGTATTTATTAGAATCCGCTTGAAACAAATATAGGCATTGGCGGCTCGAAGTCTTCATCGTCGTCCTCCATTCTGCCCGTCATTACGTCGAAAACACGCGAATCCCAGTCTGCTAATACACTACTCATACGAACTGCTAGTAGCATAGACGCTACTAAGTCATCTGTTTCGCCTGATTTTGCTTTAAATGTAATGCCCTGGGCAATGTACGCTTTTAGTTCACTAATAAACGGCTTAGACGCTATCTTCATTTTGCCCGACTCAATCAAGTGCTTTAATCTAGCACATGACGAAATCTTAGTTTTGTGAGTTGTATTAAATCCCTTGCGGAACTTACGAACGTGTCCTTTACGGATGGGCTCTGCAATAAACATACCTGCAATGTTTTCTTCCCCAACGTTTTTAATAACAATTAGTGCGGCTTCGCCTACTGTGTTATTTTCTACACTCCAGTATAAGTTACTGCCGTTAGTTCTAGGACAGCAATCTGCAATGTAACGATTAATATCTTTTAAGATTCTAATTTGTCCTTCGATGGGTGTAGTGTTGTGATGCCACTCTGCTACTTGTTCCATTGTTGGTAATTCTAAGACTTGGATAGCCGCAAAGTTGCCGCCAGTTCCTAACGCAGGATCTAATGCCACTGCGTAAATCATATCGTCTTTAGGTTTCTTATACCAGCGTACTTGTCCCATGTTCATCAAAGGTTGCTTACCTTCTAGTCCTGCAAGACAAATACTGTTAATTAATGTTTCGTCATAAACCAAGAACTCGCAACCGTATTCGCGACGGAAACGTTCTTCGCCAATACGACCCATTTCTTGTTGCTTCCAAGCATCATCACGATCCGGGTGTTCTGACCAATGACATGTAAAGCCGAAGAATCCGTTAACGCCAACTTCTGTTTCGTTTCCAAACTCGTCAAACTTCTTGTTAGCTTCTTTCCAAATTGTAGCAAATGTATCTTCGTCTGAGTTAGGAGTGCTTGTAATAATAGCTCTACCACCAGTTGCTAACGTTGGCGAAATAGAAGTCCAAAACTCATCTGCAATGTTAGGTTGCACGAATGCAAACTCGTCACAGTATAGTAATGATATAGACATACCACGACCTGTATTGCCTGTAGTTGTTTGCGATACAATACGTGAACCGTTATCAAATTCAATCGATCCTTTGTTGTAACTAACAACACCACAACGTATATGGTTAGGACAATCTTCGTATGCGTAACGAATACGTTGCATAATTTCCTGAGCACCTGTGTACTTGTGCGCCGCAACTAGTACAGTTTGGTCTGGATGGAACATAGCATACCACAATAAGTAACCTGCCGCACAAGTAGTTTTACCTGTTTGACGCGGTAACATATTAACATTAAATCTATGATCGTGATAGGAATGTAAGAGTCGTTCCTGGTAACTGAACGGCTCGAATAATAGTTTACCCTTTACTGGGTGTTGAATATAGAAGAAGTTTTTTACAAAATATTCATAACCCTTAGCCGGATCTGCACATAAGGATAATTCCTCAATTTGCTGTTCTGTAAATTTTTCTTGTCTATGCGCTTTTTTAATTAAGACGCCATCTAAACTTTTTGCCATGCTTTTATTTAACGAAAAAAATAGGCTCCGGAGAGCCTATTTGGGCACTTAATCTGCCCTACTGCCAACGAACAGTTCTTTACTTTTTCTTCTTAGCGTCACGCTTCATTTTCTTATCATCCTTGTCATCTGAACCCGGATCATATTCAAACTTGTCGCGTGTGTGTCTTACGCCAGTAGCTGTTTTAGTTAGTGTGCCAGTCGCAGTCTTTTTAGTTGTGCCTGGCTTTGTACCTGCTTCAAAACCTTCTTCCATATCTTCGTCTTCTTCTTCAGTTGCTTCAGATACTTTCTTATCTTTAAGAGCTTTCTTCATAGGCTCTTTCTTGTCGCCGTCTTTGTCAGCATCTAAGAAATCTGGTTTTGCTTTCTTTGCTTCTTTTAATTCTTTGTAACGTGCATCTAATTGTGAACGGATGCTTTCAACACTCATTGGGTTGTCACCATCTTGTGCTTTAGCATACTGATTCTTTTCGCGATGTAAGTCATCGCCACTTGGAACAACTGAACCAACGTCAGATACTTGTTCGTCTGGAGAGTTTGCTAATTCTTCGTTCTTGTCTGATAACTTGTCAGCCATTGCACGGATTTCTTCAGCCGCAGATTGCATTGGCTCTTTAGTGCCTTCTTCTGCTTCTTCGCCACTTGCGTCAGCCGCTGGAGCTTCTTTCTTGCCAATACCTGCATTTTTAATTAAGTCGTCTAAATCGCCTAAGTCAGGTGTTGGAGACTTAGCTGGTTCGATTGCCATAGGAACGTCTAAACCTACTGCTGGCATAGATACTGGAGCAGATGCTGGCATTGGTTCGCCGCCTGCTGGCAGTACTGACGGTGGGCTCATTTGATTAGAAGCCGTAACATTCATTAGGTTTAATAGTTCTTTGATTTGATCAATACCTTGAGCATTCATGTTTACATTCATGCTTACTGGCGGTGTTGATGGAATGTTCGATACTGGTGAAGCCATCTCGCCGCATTCTTTAATTTGTTGAACGCTCTCAACAATTGGTTGTTTCTGAGCTGATACAATGCTCAATAGTTTTTTCATGTCCATGGTTTATTTTCCTTTTTTATTAGACCCTATTGGGCTTTTGCTATCAGAGTCTTGTGGTTTATCTGCGGCTTTTTCTTTTGGTTGATCTGGGCAAGCTCTAGTCTTTGCTTCGGCTGCTAAATCTTTTAAGAAACTAGAAATACGTTTTTCACCAACCATCTCTTGGCCGCTTTCGCTTTCGAGTTCTTCTGTTTGAAGTAAAGGCTCGCCAGCTTCTGCTTTTTCTTTTAGTTGCTTTTCGTACTCTTCGCTTGGTGCGTTGGCACTAACAACTTTGACACAATGTAATGGGTAGCTAACAGTTTGACTAATGTAGTTTTCTAAAACTTCGCTAGTTGTCGGGTATGTAATTTCTAAATCATAGATAGTTACGTTAGTATTTTTCATAGCAGGAAAATCTAACGGTGCATCCTGAATAGGTGTGCGCTTGCCCTTGCTCATATTGACGATGGCAAACTTCTCCAATGCGCCTTTAAGTTTATCGTTAAAATCTTCGGCTAAATCACCGGCGACTTTAACTTTAAAAGCGTATGTCTTTTTACTTTCTGTTAAGTACTGTGTAAACGATTTCATAGCAAATTCCATTATAATGTATTTATTTCATATTCCTTAATTTTTCAAGTAAGCTATTGCGGTCCGTAATAACAAAACCTTCGCCCATTTGCTCTTCGTCATCGCTAGATTTGCCTTTGTTTGCATCTTGATCCAGCTTGTGCTTTTTAAGCTGTAGCTCAATCATCTTAAGTTTTTTATCAATTTTAGCTGATTTAGCGTCGATAGCGTTTTTAAGCATACCGCCTGCTACTTCAAAAATACGGCTCGAATAACGTGCTTCTACGTTCATGCCCAAGTCCATTAAGTCATCGTAAGCATCTGTAGCACGTTGAGCCAGTGCATCTAACTCGCCATCACTAATATCGCCCAGTCCTTTTACTTGAGGAAGAGCGGCTGCAATCTTATCAAATTCGTCCATGCTTCTGAATAAGTTTTCAGGCGGAGCATTATCACGAATAACTTGTGTTTCTTGCTGTCTATTTTCACCCTTAACAATCTCTTTGTTTTCAGGCAAGTTTAATAGTTCTTCGAGTTTCTTTGTCATAGTGTTTTACTTATCGTTTTCCGGTATGGAAAATATCATTTTCAGAAATGACTCTGAAAAACAATCCTTGCTGTTTACAATACATTCTTGCGGCTTCCCACTTGGCCATGTTTTTAATATAGTGAGCTTGATTAACTTTGCTACGTCCAACTTTTTCTTTAATTGCTTGACTAGCAGGTTTTACTTCCCAAATTTCAGCATGTTGCTTTCCGTTTCTGTCAACATAGTTAACAAAGAAATCTGGCACATATATTGTATGCTTTCCAGTTAATGGATCTCTGTAAGGAACTTTAATTGCTTCACTTGCCCAACGCTGTATAGCAGGGTTAGTATCAAACATAGTCATAACATGCCATTCCCAACTTGAACGATAAGTTGGAGTTTTATTACCTATGTATTTTTCGGGGTTCTTTAATTGAAACTTCCCTTGAGCAAACCTTCCCATATTACAAAACTATATTGCGCTTCTCTAATAATTCACTAGCATCCTCTTTACGGAAACCTAGTGTGGAAGTTTTTTGTCTGTTGTAGTTTAGTACTTCTGCTACAACCGCTGATAGTTGTACTTCAGTTAAACCTTTAAGTGTATCTAATAAATCAAATACATTAACTGAATCTAATCTTGCTTGCTGTAATAGTAAAGTTGCGGTTGAGTTACTTGCAATAGAATCAAATCCACGTTTCTGGAAAAAGCCAACTACTGCGTCAATTTCCTCAGCTGGAAATGACATTTGTTGAATAAAGTATTTGTCAAAGAATGTCTTTACAACTTCGCCCGAGTCTACGTCGGTTGCAACTGGTAAGTTACTAGTAATTGCCATAATTAACCTTTAATGTTTGAAACAACCTTATTAGCCAAGCCGTTGAACTTACTGTTACGTCCAGACGACATTAGTGCTTGTGTGGCCGCTTGAGCATTTGTGCCTGGAGCAACTACACCTGCGGCTACTGCAAGGTTAGTTAAACTACTTAGTGCGCCCGGAGTGTCACTGATTAACTTTTGGTCGCCTGCTGATAATGTTTGCGGTGTTGCTCGTTCAATAGGAGCAAGAGCAGTTGTTGTTTGAGTTTGACCGCTACCGTTAGACTTAGGAAATACAGTATTGGCTACACCACTTAGATTTACACCAGTGGTTGCGGCTAAAGAATTCTTAAGGATACTAAATCCTTCTTGTCTAATGCCAGCAGATGTAAGTTTGCTTGCATTTCTAATTACGTTGGCTCCTTTAATTAGTGTACCTAAGTTAAAGTTGCCGTTGGCTAGGTCGCCCATTACATCGCCAATGCCGCCTAGAACACCGCCCTGTCCGAACAAGCTCTTTGTACCACCGCCTAGTAACGATAGTGGACTTGGACTCTTGTCGTAGTATTCTGTAGCAAAGCCTGTAGGGTTGCCCTGACTTACTGCGCCAGTTCCATAAATGACAGCTTCGTATGCTACTGTCATTGTATTTTCTGTAGTGCCTGCGCCGTCACTGTTATCTAAATTATCATGTTGCCATGTAGTAATGACAGGATTAATTAATGTGTATGATTGATATTGATGGCGTGCCATCTGAAATATCTGAATACTTGTAAAGAAAGGTACGCTAGAATTATTATCTAAACCGTATCTAAATTTGTTTAACGCTTCGCCTTTGTAACTGTTACGCTGGTATGCCGCAGGCACACTAGGAGCTGCCGAACCAGTAATTGATTTAGCATTGCCTAATATACTTGCTAATCCAGGAACAAACTTATTAATTGCTTGACTAGCAAGTCCTCCTAATAGTCCGCCGACACCTGATGTATTAGAGTTTGCGGCAGCACCTGCAGACCCGCCGTGACGTCCATCTGCAAAATAATAACCATAATATAAACTCCACATCATTGTAGTTAAGCCTACATTGTCGTCGTGGAATTTAACTGTTACTGGATCGTAGGTAAGTTTAGTTTGTACTTGACGCTTTTTATTATACTGATTGATCTGATCTACATCAATTTTAAATTTAGGTAAATCAATATTCTTAACTAACATGTTGATAGCAGTACCATGTTTTTGCGTGTCAAATGTTGTTGACTGAATAGCCGCCGGGTTTAAATTAAAAACAACATGGTAGGAAAACTTTGTCTTAGGCGCAAGTCTAAAACTTTGTGCGTTATATAATCTAGAGGCGTGAGCAAAGTCTCCCAAGTTGCCCTTAGGTTGTGTTATACCTGTACCGAGGTTGTCAAAGAATCCTGATAAAAAATTTGCCATACTATTATTTATCGAACGCTAAAAAGTGCATAGATAATAAAAAAGGACTCCTAAGAGTCCTTTTTGTTGTTGCTCCCGGGCTTTTACACACCGCCGCCTGTTGTCAATGCACCTAATGTACGGCCTACTGCTGTGCCGATACCAGTGCCTTGTGGGCTTTGGATTGCGTTATCGTAACGGATTGTTAACGCTACTGTTGCTGGTTCGTTCGAGTTATACGCTAGGTTGTTATAGTTTGCGTTCTTTAGATAGCAACCATAAATTTCCCAAGTTTCTAAAACGTTAGCAACGTTCGCACCGTTACCACCATCTAGCAACTCAATGCGTGTTACAAACTTGTAATCGATACCAGATGCCGCAGAACTTTGTTCGAAGAAGTCGAACTGCTTCTGTAGCTGTTCGCCAACTAGCTTCTGTACTTGGCCTGAAGCGTCATCACGTAAGTTAAGGGTGATGTCGTTCCATGTATGACGTCCTGCTAAACGAACCTTTGAGTTGTAGACATGTAGTTCAATGTCTTCAAAGTCTAGGTTTGGTCTTGTTACGTCAATAACTTGCTTTGTAAGCTCAGTTGACGGTGTTGATACACCAAAGTTCTCAAGTGATACTCTAAAACGATATTGCAGTTTAGGCATCAACAAGCCTTGCGAGCTTGCTGACTGGTCACTTGCTAAGGGTACCGATAATTTACTTAATGTTGAAATAGACATGTGTTAGTCTCCCTTATCCTTATTTATATTAGCCTAATCCTGCAATTTCACCAGTGTTCTTTAGGCGTACTGGAATG
>JACCDO010158584.1_pt1 | contig 10297 bp, 7 predicted proteins | sample 7446101 | NCBI WGS metagenome assembly JACCDO01 (sample SAMN15323440, study PRJNA562643) | freshwater metagenome | isolation source: river surface water | place: USA:Blue River Watershed | collected 2017-08-16
ACGGCCAGCTCAATGCCTTCGCCCGCGATGGTGAGCATCCGCTCGTCCTCGGTCGCGTCGCCGTGCCGGCTCTTCGTGAACGTGTGGATGTGCGTGTCCGCCGCCACCCAGCCCGGCGTGGGCACGACGCGTTGGATCGCCAGCGCAACCGTCTGCGTCTGCCCGGCGACCAGCGTCACCGCCTGCGTGGCGACGCTGAACTCGAAGCCGCGCGAAGCAAAGACGGTGTAGGCGCCGGGCAGCAGCCCGACCGTGGCCGTGCCGTCGCGCGCGTAAAGCACGCCGGGCCGGGCGGCCAGCTCGGATTGGTTTGTCGTGCCGGGACGCAGCGCGGCGAGCGCGCCCTCGGCGTCCACAATGGTCACACGGCAGGGCGTGCCGGCTTGCGCGTCCGCGTCGGTGACTTGCAGCCGCAGCGTCGCCTGCGTGAGCGTCGCGGCCAGCGGGGCGTCGGTCAGCCGGAACTCGCCCACCACGATGTCGTCCACCGCCGTGGGCGGCAGGATGGCGAGGGTGTTGGAGCCGTCGCGGAGTGCGCCCGGCGGCACGGGCAGCGCTTGGACGAGCGGGGTTTCCTGCGTCACGAGGCTGCCGAGGCGGCGGCCGTTGAGCTGCACCTGCCAGCCCTGCTTCACGTCGCGCTGGCGGAGCAGCAGGGTTTGCTCGGTGGGGTTGCGCTGGGCATCGAACCGGACTTCCAGCATCCGGCCATGCGGCCTTTTCCCGGCGAACTCCTGCCATTCGGGGAAGCCTTCCATGCCGAGGTGGTAGCGCGTCGCATCCCGCAAGCGCGGTTCCGCGCCGGTGAGCGCGAGGCTGCCACCAGCCAGCGCGAGGCAGATGAGGAGGACGGCTACCGGACGGAGCATGGCACCAGCTTAGGAGCAACCCAGCAGGCGGGCAATGCAGTTGCGCCGTAGCTGGCCACGGCTGGCATTGCCCGGCGTCCCGGGGACGTGGTTTGATGGCCGCGCTTTGAAGAACGCGCCTGAATTCCCGCCGCCACCCGTGTGGCAGCCACTGACTTTTGGCGGGGTCGCCGCCTTTGCGCGGGCGCGGTGGCCACGCCTGCTGATGGTTCAGGCGGTGGTGGCGGTGGCGGTGATGGTGGCGGTGCTCATGGTGCTGGGCCGGGGATGGTTTCCGGTGGTCACGGACGCGGTGCGGGCACTGACGGATTTCGGTGCGGTGCGCGCCGGGCGCCTGGCGTGGCCGAAGACCGAGGCCGTGATGCTGGCCGAGAACCGGTTTCTGGGGCTGGCGTTGGATCTGGAAGAAACGGGGGCGGCTGGCCAAATCGCGGACCTGCAGGTGGAGTTTGGCCGCGAGCGGATCAAGGTGGTGTCGCTGCTGGGCTATGTGGCACTGCCGTATCCGGTGGGCGTGGAGATTGAGTTGAGCCGGCAGGTGCTGGATCCGTGGTGGAACGCTTGGCGGCCGGCGTTCTGGTTCGCCGGCGGGCTGGGGGTGTTGGCCTGGCTGGCTGCGAGCTGGGGCATGCTGGCGACGCTTTATGCCGTGCCGGTCTGGGTGCTGGCGCGGCTGGCCGGGCGGGTGGCCTCGGCAGGGAAGTGTTGGCGATTGGCGGCGGCGGCGCTGCTGCCGGGCGCGCTGTGGATGGGCGGGGCGATCCTGCTGTATGCGGCGGAGCAGCTGTCGCTGGCCGGATTGGGCCTCGCGTTCGGGGTGCACGTGGTAATCGGCTGGGTTTATTTGGTCGGCGCGCCGTTCTGCCTGCCGCGCCAGGGCGAACCTCCGGTGACGGCTGGCGCGAACCCGTTTACGCCGGCTCCGCCCGAGGAGAAGGCGGAGCCGCCGCCGCCCGAACCAGCGGGCGAGAACCCGTTCCAAGGCGGGCCGCGCGCATGAGTGAGGTTGCGCCCCTGCGGTGTTTCGCTACGCTGCGCGCCATGATTCTTCCGGCGTGCCGACGCCTCGTTCCCGGCCTGCTCCTGCTGCTGTGCGCGGCCGGCTGCATTCCGACGCGGGACATCGGTGCGGACGAGGAGCGCGAGCCGCATTTCCTGCGCGCCCAAGAGCTGGCCCGGGCGCAGGATTTCCGGGCTGCGGCCGAGGCGCTCGAACGGGCGCTGGAGGCCAACCCGCGCTCCGCAGCGGCGCACTTCGAGCTGGGCCTGCTTCACGAAACGCGGCTCAACGAGCCGGCGTCGGCCGTCTTCCACTTCGAGCGTTTTCTCAAGCTGCGGCCCACTTCGGACAAAGCCGACGTTGCCCGGCAGCGCGCAACCAACTGCAAGATGGAGCTGGCCAAGTCGTTCCTCCTTGCGCCCACCGCGCCCTCCGTGCAGCGCGAAATGGACAAGCTCCGCGCTGAGATCGAGCGGCTGGGCTTGGACAACAACCAGCTGCGCCGTCATGTCGAATTGCTCAACGCCCAAGCCGCCGCCCGCGGCGTGACCGCCCCCGCCCCCGTCGCCCCGCCGGTCGTCACCGCGGGCAAAGCGCCAGCTGCTCCCGCTCCGCCGGTTGCCACTCCGCCGACTGCGGTGGCTGCCAAGCCCGCCGAGCCGGCTCCGGCCAAGGCTCCGGCTGCCGCCACCCGCTCGCACTCGGTCAAGCCGGGCGAAATACCCGAGACCATCGCGCGGCGCTACGGGGTCAAGGTGGAAGCCCTGCTGGCGGCCAATCCCGGGCTGGACGCCAAGCGGCTCAAGATTGGCCAGACCCTCAACATCCCCGCCCCCTGAGCCATGGGCATGAGCCGCGTCGCCTTCCTCGCCATCACCGCGTTCTTCCTCACGATGAACGTGCTGCTGTGGCGTTCCGAGTTCCGCGCGCAGGGCGAAGGCGCACCGGTGCCGCTGGCCGGGGTGTGGGAGCGCATCCTCCGCGCCCCGGATGACTCGGATCTGGAGATCTTCCACCACCGGAAAAAGATCGGCCACCTGCGCTGGGCTGCGAATGCCGGCGAATCCTCCACTACCAACGCCGCCGCTGCGAACGAGGATTTGCAGGAAGGCATGGTGCGCAAGGTGGCGGGTTACACCATTGACATCCTCGACGGCCGGCTCGACCTGGGCGAGGACCGCAAGCGCATCCGGTTCACGATGAACACCACGTTCAGCACGAACCACCAGTGGCAGACCTTCAACCTCCAGTTCATCCAGCGCCCGGCGACTCTGGATGTGAACGCCTCGGCCACCAACGAGACGCTGACGCTGGCCTACCGCCAGGGTGAGGACGCGGTGACCCGCACGGTGACTTTCGCGCAGTTGCGGGATCCTGCGAAGCTCTTGCAGGAAGTGGCCGGACCCGTGCCGCTGGGCCTGCTCACTGGCGGGCTTCTCGGCGGCCTGGGCGGCGGCGGGCCCGGCCTGGAGCTGGCGGGCGGGCCGGCGCTGCAGAAATTGTCCCTCGGCCTCCAATGGGAAGCCCGGCAGGACTGGCTCAAGGTGGGCAGTGCCAAGCTTCGCTGCTACCGCCTGCACACCCGCCTGTTGGAGAGACACCAGGCCGTCGTTTTCGTCAGCCGCGTGGGCGAGATCCTCCGCGTCGAGCTGCCCGACGGTTACGTGCTGCAAAACACCCGGATGCTGCTGCTGTGACTCATTCTTTTCCTCCAGCTCCTAATCTTGATCCTAATCCCAATGCTATCCGTGCCTTGCTGGCTGCGGCGAAGCGAGCAGGATCAGGATGGGGATCAAGAGCAGTAAACGCGACGACATGATCGAACTGCGCAACCTTACCAAGCGTTTCGGCGAGCTGACCGCCGTCAACGACGTCACGCTCACCGTCAACCGCGGCGAGTTCTTCGCCGTGCTCGGGCCCAACGCCGCCGGCAAGACGACCACGATCAAGATGATCACCGGTCTCATCAAGCCAACCAGCGGCACCGTGCGGGTGGCGGATTTCGACGTGCAGGCCGAGCCGCTGGAGGTCCGGCGCCGGCTGGCCTATGTGCCGGACTTTCCCTTCCTCTACGAGAAGCTCACGCCGTGGGAGTTCCTGCGGTTCATCGGCCAGCTTTTCCAGATGGCCGATGACCGCATCGAGGCTGCGGCTCGGACGCTGATCCCGCGCTTCAACCTGGAGCCCTACCTGCGCAAGCCCATCGAAGGCCTTTCGCACGTCACGCGCCAGCGCGTTGCCATCGCCGCCGCGCTGCTGCACGACCCGGAGGTCTTCGTCATCGATGAGCCGATGGTTGGCTTGGACCCGCACCACGCGCGCGTGGTGAAGGACATTCTCAAGGAGCGTTCGCGCGCGGGCATGACGGTGTTCCTCTCGACGCACCAGTTGAGCGTGGCGGAGGAAATGGCCGACCGTATCGGCATCATCCATCAGGGAAGGTTCGTCGCCGTGGGCACGAGCGAGGAGTTGCGGCGGCAGAGCGGATCCGACGGCGTCCTGGAGCACTCGTTCCTTGCCCTGACGCGGCAGGAGGCGAACCTCAGCGAGGAGCACGCGGCGAGCGCGAAAAGGGCGTGACCCCGCCGGGGCACTCTCCTAGCTTCCGCGCCATGCCAACCTGGCGGGAGCGCGCGGACAAATATTGCGGCCACGGCATTTTGCTGCTGGTCGTGGCGCTGCTGGTCATCGGGCCGCTGCTGCTGGGCGGGGCGCATGTTGAATTCTTCGCGGTGATGGCCGGCTTGGGCGTGGCGGCGCTGCTCTTGTGGGTGGTGCGGCTGGGGGTGGCATCGGAGCCGACGGTGTTCTGGCCGCCGGTGGCCTGGGCGGTGGTGGCGGCGCTAGCGTATGCCCTGGTGCGCGGTCAGTTCGCCGTGCTGGAATACACCGCGCTCGGAGAGCTGCTGCGATATGCCTTGTATGCAGCGGTCTTTTTCGTGGTGCTCAATAACCTTGGCCATCGTCAAGCCGCGGGCTGGGTCACCGGGGCACTGCTGGCGATTGCGGCCTTCGCCTCGTTGTATGCCATTTTCCAGGCGCTGACCAAGTCCTCGCAGGTGTGGCACTTTGCCCGGGCCGAGCAATATATCGGGCGCGGCTCCGGACCTTACATCTGCCCCAATCACCTTGCCGGCCTGTTGGAACTCGCCCTGCCGCTGGGGCTGGCCCACTTGTTTCTTGGCCGGGTGGGACACCTGTCGCGGATCGTCATCGGCTACTCTGTGTTGGTGATCGTGGCCGGGTTGGCTGCCACGCAATCCCGTGGCGGTTGGGTGGCCACAGCGCTGGCCCTGCTGGTGTTGTTTGCGGTGCTGCTCCGGCAGCGTGGGCATCGGATTCCGGCGATGATCCTGTTGGTGCTGCTGGCGGGCGCGGCAGTGTGGTTCGTTCTTGAAATGCGGGCATCCTCGGAGCGGATTCGTCAGGCGCTGGGCGATCAGAAGCTCAACGACATCAGACTTCATATTTGGCCGGTTGCCACGCGCATCTGGCAGGAGCACTTCTGGTGGGGCGCCGGGCCGGGGCACTTCGACCCGATTTTTCGCCTGTTCCGCAACCCGCACGTGCAGGCGCGTCCCGAACGGGCGCATAATGACTATCTGAACCTGCTCGCGGACTTTGGCCTGGCGGGGATGATCCTCGCGTTGGTCCTGCTCGGACTGCTGGCGTGGACCGTCTTCCGGGTGTGGCCGCACGTGCAGCGTGACGGCGATGATTTCCGGGCGCGCCAGAGCAACCGCGCGGCGTTCGTGCTCGGTGCGGGCACTGGCCTGCTGGCACTGCTGCTGCACGCCTTCGTGGACTTCAACTTCCACATGCCGGCCAATGCGTTGGCGTTCACCACCCTTGCCGCGCTGCTGGCGGCACACCTGCGGCACGCACCCGGAGATTACCGCGTGTCCTTGAGTTTGCCGGGACGTTTGGTGGTGATGTCCGCGGGCCTGGTAGCGGCGGTGGCCCTGGGGCACGCCGCGGTCCGGCGGGGGTGGGAAGACCATTTGCTGCGCCGCGCCAACGACTCCCGCACAAACCGTGGCGAACAGCTTGCGCTGCTTCACCGAGCCGTTGCGCTGGAGCCGACGAACCCGGAGACCCACTTTGCCATCGGTGAAATCCTGCGCGTGACGGCCTGGGAAATGCCGCCCGGACAGCAGGACGGGGTGCGGGATGCGATGCCGTGGTTCGAACGTGCCTGGCAGATTAATCCTTACGATGCCTATTCCCACCTCCGCTACGGAATGTGCCTCGATTTGCTTGGCGAGCGCGAACGGGCTCTGCGCCACTTCATGCGGGCGCTGGAGCTGGATCCGGTCGGGGCATTCACCCTCGCGCACGTCGGCTGGCACTACATGCAGCTGGAGGACTGGGCCAACGCCCGCAAATACCTCCGCCGCGCCGCCGAGATGCCCGGGACGGACTACACGATTCCCAACACTTACCTGCCTGTGGTTGAGGAACGGCTTGCCGAGGAGCAGCAGCGGGCGAAGGCGAAGCAGCCGTAAAGCGCGTCAGTGCCCGCCCGCGAGCCTCGCATGCCCGCGCCGTAGCAGGGCTTCCGTGTCCTTCCAGCCGAGGCATGCATCCGTGATGGAAACGCCATAGCGCAGCTGTTTCAGGTCCGCTGCCAACGGCTGGCTGCCTTCTTCCAGGTTGCTTTCCAGCATCACGCCGATGACCGACGGGCTGCCCGCCATGCGCTGCTCGATGATGTGCTCCCACACCGTCTGCTGGCGGGTGTGCTTCTTGCCCGAGTTCGCGTGGCTGCAGTCCACGATCAAGGCCCCTGGAAGGCCTGCGTCCTGCAGTTGCTGCACGGCTTCGGCGATGCTGCGCTCGTCGTAGTTGGGCGCGTGCTTGCCGCCGCGCATGACCACATGGCCCCACTGGTTGCCCGTGGTTTGAATGATGCAGGTGCGACCATCGGGATCGATGCCCAGAAAACTGTGCGCGTGGCGCGCGGCCTTCATGGCGTTGACGGCCGTTTCCAGGCTGCCGTCGGTGCCGTTCTTGAAGCCCACGGGCATCGACAGCCCGCTGGCCATCTCGCGGTGCGTTTGCGATTCCGTGGTGCGTGCGCCGACCGCCGCCCAGCTGACGAGGTCGGCAAGGTATTGCGGCACCACGGGGTCGAGGAACTCGGTGCCGGCCGGCATCCCAAGGCCGACAATGTCCAGCAGCAGCTTGCGGCCGACCTTCAAGCCCGCCTCGATATCACACGAGCCGTCCAGATGCGGATCGTTGATCAGCCCCTTCCAGCCGAGGATGGTGCGCGGCTTCTCGAAATACACGCGCATCACAATCTCCATCCGGTCGGCCAACTGCTCCCGCAGCGGCATCAGGTGCCGCGCATAGTCCACCGCCGCCACCGGGTCGTGGATCGAGCAGGGGCCGACGATGACCAGCAGCCGGGGATCCTTGCGGTCGAGAATGTTCTGCACCGCGTGCCGGCCGGCGATGACGGTCTTTGCGACCTCCGGCGTGAGCGGGAGTGAATCGGCCAGCAGCCGCGGGGTGATGATGGGCCGCGTGGCCTGAATGTGCCAGTTGTGCGTGCTCTGCATGTAAAGCCCCAGCCGGCGCAACCCGCCGAGAGGGGCAGGGACTGTGCCGGAACCGGCCGACCGCCGGCAAGCGGGGATTCGACCGCCGGCCAACCCCCGTGCCGGATATCCGGGGGGTCAGCTTTTCACCTGCGCGAGCGCGTGGGTGAGGTAGGGCAGGAGCTGCTTCTTGCGGGAGACGACGCCATCAAGCTGGTAGATGCCGGGTTCGAGCTTGGGGTAGTCCACCTGATCCATGAACGATTTCGCGCCGGCCAGCAGGAGCAGGGAGCTTTGCAGCACGACGTCGGTCACCAGCAGCGCGGCGAAGAAATAGCCCTTCTGCTGCCGGTGTTCCTCGAGCGCGGCGAGCACCTCGGACTTGCGCTTCCAGAACTGGTCGAAGCCGAGTTCCTCGATCTGCGCGACGCTGAAGGCGCGGCCGTTTTCCAGGTATTCCTTGCAGTCCGTGGTGATGGCCTGGGCGGCGGGCTTGGTGGTAAGGAGGGAGCCCGAGGCAAACAGTTTCTCGGTGAACTGGGTGGCATTGACGCCGGAAATTTGCTCGAGCTTGACGAGGATTTCCGCGTCGCGGGCGGTCGTGGTGGGCGAAGTAAGGTTCAGCGTGTCGGAGACCAGGCCCGCCAGCAGGAGCCCCGCGATGCTGGGCGGCAGCTCGACGCCGTAGCGGAAAAAACAGTCCGCCACGATGGTGCTGGTGGAGCCGACGGGCTCGTTACGGAAGAGGATGGGCTGCTGCGTGGTCAGGGCGCCGATGCGGTGGTGGTCAATGATCTCCAGGATTTCCACCTGATCCGCACCGGTCACGGCCTGCGACAGTTCGTTGTGGTCCACGAGGATGAGCTTGCGGTCCACGCGCTTGAGGAAGTCGGACTTGGACAGGATGCCGACCGTGCGGCCCGACTGGTCCAGGACGGGAAACGCCTGAAAAGCGGAAGCCGTTGCCACCGGCTGCACCTGGGCCAGTGACTCGTCCTCGCGGAAGGTGAGGAAGTGCTCATGCAGCATGTGGTTCACGGGAATCGCGCCGCGGCAGAGCATCGAAGTGGTGGCGGAATCGTGTGGTGAAAGGATCAGGCTGACCTCGTTTTTCTTGGCGGCCTCGATCGTCTTTGCCTCCACCTGCAGGCCGCCAGTCACAATGATGACGCGCACCCGCTCGCGGATGGCGAGGTTTTGGATGTCCCAGCGGTCGCCGACCACGACGATCAGCTTCTCGCGAGGGTAGCTGGAGAGCCGTTCCGAAAAAGACTCCAGGCTCATCGCCCCGACCATCAGCACGAGATCCTCCTCACGGTCCGGGTCGACGGAGAAGAGGAGCTTGCCCTCGAGCGTGCGGGCGAGATTCCGGATGGTGGACAGCACGCGCCGGGAGTCGAAGAGGCGGTTTCCTGCGGGGAAGAAAAACTTGCTCAGCTTGAACAGGGAAAGCAGGCCGCGGCAGGAGCGGTCCTCATTGAGCACGGGCAGCACGCGGATGTTGCGCTCGTCCATGATGCCCAGTGCCTCTGACACGGACGCGGTGGGCGGCACGGCAATCACGTTGGCCTGCATCACATCGCGCACCTTGGGGGATACGTCGGCGACGAAGCGGGGCGGCGGGACCAGGAATGATTTCAGGACGAAGTCAATCCGGTCGTTCGTGTCGCCGCAGCGGGCGGCTTCCACATTGCGCATTCCGGTGCGCCGCTTGAACTCCGCGTAGCCGATGGCTGAACAGATGGCGTCGGTGTCGGGGTTCCGGTGGCCGATGACGAGGATGTCGCTCATGTGTGCCGCACGCGGGGCGCGCGGGTGGGATTGCAATAACCGCAGTTGCGGCGCGTCGCAATCCCGAATGCGGCCGAGAGAGCGTCACGGGCGGCGCAGGTGTGCCGCCCCGGCCCGCCGGCCGGTGGCACAAGCAGTCACCGGTGGGCCAAAAACGGGCGATTTCCCGCCAAGTTCGCAGGCGTGGGCTTGGCATCTCCGCTGCATGTTGACACGCATGAACATGGACCGATTCACCACCAAGGCGCAGCAGGCGCTGCAGGACGCACAGCGGCTCGCGCACGGCTACGAACATCAGGAGCTGGACGGCGAGCACGTGCTGCTCGCGCTCGTTGAGCAGGGCGAGAGCCTCGTGCCGCTCGTGCTCCAAAAGCTCGGGGTCGCGCTGCCCGCGCTGAAAGCAGACTTGGAGAAGGAACTCACGCGCCGGCACAAGGTGCAGGGCACGAGTTCGAGCGACGTTTATCTCGGCCAGAATTTGAAGAAGGCGCTCGATGCCGCCGAGGCCGAGGCGCGCAAGCTGAAGGATGAATTCGTCTCCGCCGAACACTTGCTGCTCGGGCTGGTCGCGGAAGGCGGCACGCAGCTCAAGGCGATGCTGAAGACGCACAAGGTTTCCCGCGACGCGCTGCTCAAGGCGCTCGCCGACCTACGCGGCAACCAGCGCGTCACCGACCAGAACCCGGAGGACAAGTTCCAGACGCTCGAAAAATACGGCAAGGACCTCACCGCGCTCGCGCGGCAGGGGAAAATTGACCCGGTCATCGGGCGCGACGACGAAATCCGCCGCGTGATGCAGGTGCTCACGCGCCGCACGAAGAACAATCCCGTGCTCATCGGCGAGCCGGGCGTGGGCAAGACCGCCATCGTCGAGGGCCTGGCCAAGCGCATCGTGGATGGCGATGTGCCGGAGTCGCTGAAGAACAAGCGCGTGGTGGCGATGGACCTCGGCGCGATGATTGCCGGGGCGAAGTATCGCGGCGAGTTCGAGGAACGGCTCAAGGCCGTGTTGAAGGAAATTCAATCGTCTCAAGGTCAAATCCTCCTGTTTATCGATGAATTACATACGGTCGTCGGAGCCGGAGCGGCCGAAG
>JACCDO010537000.1_pt1 | contig 10297 bp, 10 predicted proteins | sample 7446101 | NCBI WGS metagenome assembly JACCDO01 (sample SAMN15323440, study PRJNA562643) | freshwater metagenome | isolation source: river surface water | place: USA:Blue River Watershed | collected 2017-08-16
CCGATGAACCTGAAGTTCCCGATGAACCTGAAGTTCCCGATGAACCTGATGTTCCACTTGAACCTGAGGTACCACTAGATCCTGAAGTTCCTGATGAACCTGAAATACCGCTAGTTCCTGAAGAACCTGATGTTCCACTTGTGCCTGAAGAACCTGATGTTCCACTTGAACCTGAAATACCACTTGTACCTGAAGAACCTGATGTTCCACTTGAACCTGAAAGACCACTTGTACCTGAAGAACCTGATGTTCCACTTGAACCAGACGTACCTGAAGTACCATTTATACCACTAATTCCAGAGGTACCAGAAGTACCACTACTTCCTGATGTACCACTAGTCCCATACAAATTTTCGGTTAGTATTCTAAATGTTTCCGTTTCTCCTGAGTTGTTAATAACCGTCCAAGTACCTTCAACGGAGCCTGAATATATTGGTAATTCTGATATTTTTTGGTTCGCCATATTAATAAATACTTTTATTATTCATATTCAATACCAACCCCATCCTCAGAAGTCATAATATTATTGTTTTCAAATAATACGAAGAATGTTTCAGCTGAAGTGTTAGTTGGTGTTGGGGTAGTGGTTGATGTGTTAGTTGGTGTTGGAGTGTTATTATTATTTGTTGTTGTTGGTGTTTGAGTCTGAGTTGGTGTATTTGTTGGCGTTGTCGTAGGTGTCACCGTGTTTGTTGGTGTTGGTGTGAGTGTACAAGATATTGAACAACTAAACCCGTTATCTATAACCCCCGCGTTTGGTTGATTTGCATCATAACAAACTATTTCACCCGGAGTAGTTCCTTCTTGTAGTACACCACAACAATCATAATAACTATACACACCAGATGCGGTACCTTGTCTACAGTCTACAACAGGTGACGTACTTGGTGTAGGGGTATTGGTTGGGGTATTGGTTGGTGTTAACGAAGGTGTTACCGTTGGAGTTAAAGTTCCTGTGTTAGTAGGTGTTTGTGTTGGAGTTGATTGGGGACTTGTTGAGGTTGGTGTCGGAGTTGTAGTCGGTGTATTGGTATTCGTTGGTGTTGTAGATGGTGTCAATACAATACCTGTTGAGGTTGGTGTCGGAGTAGGTGTTTTGGTTGGTGTGTTTGTATTAGTCGGAGTAATAGTATTTGTTGGGGTAACACTTGGAGTTACACTATTTGTTGGTGTATTAGTTGGTGTGTTAGTTAAAGTTGGAGTGTTAGTTGGTGTATTTGTAGGTGTAGGCGTTGGTGTTGCAAACAGTTGGGATGTACCTGTTAAAACACAATTAGAATTATCAACAACCTTTAATTGATATTCGTTAGAATTATCATATGGAGATGGAATGTCAAACGTATACGGTATTTGTGAATCCGTAATAGTATTAATATAGAAACATCCTGTCCCATCAAATTGACAGACATACACATCGTATGGGCTTGTTCCCGTTACACCGTTAATTGTTACTTGAATTGCCATTAACTACATTCACTTATTGTTGACGGGGTTATGGATATAATTCCATCCAATGTTGAAGTTACCGTATCATTCAAATTAGTAGATGGACAAATATCACAAGTTGTTACAGTGTATACACCACTAGCAGATGTTTGTCCTTGTGGTATTGTAATAACCAAATTAGTTGTTCCATTTCCTAAACAATCAGAAGTTGATAACTCAATCGTTACTGTAACATTTGTCTGTGCAGGATATGGTGTTCCATTATTTCTTAATGTAACAGTGACTTGATTATCTTGTCTTGTATAACCACCACATTGGTCAGGTAATCCTGTTCTGTATACCGATTCTGCTAACGTAACACATAACGCCAATGGTGATGGTGTTGGTGTTAAACCAGGTGTTTTAGTTACACCAGGTGTCTGAGTTATCAATACTACAGGGTTAGCCAAACAATCAACACAGTTAGCGTAAATTGTTGGTTTATTTAAATTGAAATAGTTTCCTGTGAAGTAAGTTAAAATTGTTTGACCTGCGGGATAGTAATTCAAGAATTGTCCAACGTAAGTCCAACATTCACCATTCACAGTTTGGAATGTTTGTCCTGACATAATCGCAAAATTTGTAGGTTGAGTTTGCATTATTGTGGACTGAGGATAATTAGATTGATTTAATGCGCAAGTTTGGAATACGTAAACAAAGTCTGCCGGTGATGCGGTAGGTGTCATAGTTGGGCTTGGAGTTATAGTTGGTGTCTGTGTATTTGATGCGGTAACACTTGGTGTAGGTGTCAATGTGAATCTACAATCAGTGCAGTTAGCATAAATTTGAACAATAGAATTAAGAACAGAGTTTGGTTGGGTGTTACTATCGTTTCTATCGTATGTTAAACAGAACAACTCACCATTAACATATCCACCAAATGAAGTTCCAATTGAAATAGGTATTCCACTGAATGTTAATGTGTCTGAAACATAGAATTCAAGGTTACTTTCACAATCTTTAAGAACTTTTGATGTAGGACAAGTGAACGCTTCTTCAAAGAATGTATAGACCAATTGTCCCCCAACCTCAACAGTTCTCGTAGGACTAATCGTAGGAGTCAATGTTGGTGATGGTGTTGTTGGTGTATAAGCCGAGAATGAGAATGTCATATCACCACCACAAGTAGATGTTGACGGTGTCGGTGTTGGTGTACTTTGGATTGATGTAACACTAAATGTAACATTATCACAAGTAATAGATGGTGTTGGTGTAGGGAACGGAACAAAGTCACAATCAAAGTAAGCCGTAAAGTCTAATGTATTACAATTTACAGATGATGGGGTTGGTGTTGGACACGGTCCTGTTGAGAAGTAGTTTGATGATATATCAGGACAAATAGAATAACAAGGGTACGTTCCTTCTAATAAACAAGTTCCACCCAAAGAATTACTTAAACACCAAACATCACCAGTGTGGTAGATGTAACCTGTGGTTATACCATCACCTGAATAATAAAGTCTTGAATTGTACGTACCCGCAACTTCAAAATTACCGCTATAACCTGAAAGAGTCGGGTAGTTTGTTCTAAAACAAAATTCTGTGTATGAACAAGAGCTCGGTGTTGAAGAAACGGTTGGCGTATTTGTTGGTGTAGGATTTGGTGTTGGAGTTGGTGTAGGTGTTAAAACACAACTACTACAATCACTATATGATGGGGTACCTAATGAAGGTCCGCCTGGTCCTGAAAATTCAACAAATGAATAACAACTACCGTTATAAAGATATGTCGCCCCGACAAAAGCAGTGTCAGTGTCAACTAAGGCATAAAATATGGTACCATCATCACACTTAGTTAATAAAGCAGAATCCTGAGGTCCTGTTCCTGTTGCGGTAGGTGTAGGAGTTGTAGTTGGTGTTGCGGTATTAGTTGGTGTTTGAGTTGGTGTTGCGGTGTTAGTTGGAGTTTGAGTTGGTGTTGCGGTGTTAGTTGGAGTTTGGGTTTGTGTCGCAGTATTAGTTGGCGTTGGTGTCACACAAGGTTCTGAAGAAATACAAGTCCCACAATCAGTTTGTAATGTAAAAACAACACTATTTGATGGGTATACAATACCACTTGCAGCATATGGTTGAACCGTCGCGCATCCATTAAATCCTGAACCGCCTTGTATGTTGTATACTTGTCCAATAGTTAATGTTCCTGGGACATTCTCATATCTAAATAACCCACCGTAACAACAATCTTGGAACAGATAAATGTCATAAGCTTCTGTTGCCGTTGGTGTGGGTGTTGGTGTAGATGTGTTTGTTGGCGTAGGTGTTGGTGTAGATGTGTTTGTTGGCGTAGGTGTTGGTGTTACACACGTTAGTAAATTTAAAACAAGACACTGATTACAGTCAGTATAATCTATTCCAACTGTGTCTCCACCACCAGGATTCCAAGTATAATCAATATCAGGAAGAGGTATGTTTGTTGTTGCCTCCCAACAACTACTATATGAACCACCACTAAAGATTAATCGTCTAAAGTTACCAGGAGCAATGCTTAAATTTGTATTTGAAAAAATTCTAAGTGTTTCACCCGTACAACACTCAGTAAAATAATAATTGTAAAATGATGTTGGTGTTGGAGTTGGCGTTGGAGTTGTAGTTGGAGTTGTAGTTTGGGTTACTGTTTGTGTAGGAGAAACGTATGTTGGTGTAGTTGTTGAAGTTTGTGTATTGGTTGGTGTTGGTGTTGGAGTGGAGGTTGGACAAACAATCTCTTCACCCGATAAACAAGCAACACAATTATCTCCAACTCCATAAGACGTGAACGTATCTAAAGGATAATTCCAAGCGTATGTTGAATATGTGCCGGGTTGGACAACGACCGTATAGCAAGTGTTTTCGGGATTTGAGCCACCGGGATTATCAAGTAATAAGAAAACCGTTTCACCTAGTGACCAAGATATCACACTTCCTGTGTCAATTCTCCAATTAGTACCACCACAACAAGGTTCCAAATAATATTCAACATCAGAACAATATTCGACAGATGTTATTTGTCCTCCACCTCCAGTTATGACATAAATCACACTACTATTACTTGGGTCTTGATAAAACCCATTATTAGCAACTAATGGTCCACAAGTTAACCCATTGTATAGTATTGTACCAACTTGCAATACAGGTGTTATCCCTTCATCAAATGAAAATGAATCTATAAGTGGCGCAGTGCACGCAGTTACTTTAGAAGTTAAACTGTAATTTAAGGTAAGACCACTACACATTATTTTTTAAATACATTTGATATTATATCCATTAAGATATTATTTGTCATTACACTATAAATAACAGGATGAATCATTTTTTTAAAAAAAAGATATGGTAGTTTATTCTATAATAAAGGTGTTGTTTGTAATATTTATAATTGTGAGACTAATTAAAACAATTAAGAAGGTTATTGAGGAAGCAGAGGACAGATATCTTTCTGCTTGCGATAACGGTGTCCCTTTAGAGGAGTTAGATAAGTTAGAAGAAAATTACAGAAAGTCTTTGAAACTTATGAATATGTTAGAGTCAAAAAAACTCAACGAGGACACTCAGAAAAAAAAGAGATTATAACCCTCTCAAATATTCTGTATATTTCTTATCAGGTAAGGAAACACCCTTTTTATTTACTACATCAGAACAAACTTCATTTGCAAATAATATAGAACTTTTAATATCATTTGTTTTAATAAAATGTGACACAAATGAAGCAACAAATGTGTCTCCTGCACCACTAACATCAATAGTTTCTTGCGGTTTGGGGGAACCGAATACTTCTCCCATATACATCGCTCCTTTAGACCCTAAAGTCACGATAAATTTTTCATTGTGGTTATCAACAATTTCTTTATTGTATGAATATTCCACTTCGTTTTGTTTAGTAAATGTAATGTTACTAATAACACTTTCATTTAATTTTTTCTTGGTATCCAAGATAGATATTTTTGATAAAACACCAATTTGATTAATTAAGTTCTCACTTACGTAACCCTTATTATAATCACTTATTATTACAATATCAGACTCAGTAATGGTTTTTCTTTGGTCAGGTGATAAAAATGATATTGTATCACAAGGCTCTAATTCACCATCGTCAACTCTAGTAATCATCTGATTACTTTTCTTTTCAACATAACGAGTCTTTTCAATTTTGTTTAATTGATGCCAATGTAATACTTCGCTATCAGGTAATAGTGTTTTTAAATTTTCCACAACATTTCCTGCCATACCATTGTTGGTTGTAGAATGTAATGGATTTAAAACAGGGACTGGTGCCTCAGGGCACAATCTTTTAATATCACAATACACAAATCGGTCAACACACAGTTCACCTATCACTAAAATCTTTGCCATAATTAATTATTTTTGTTGACGAGTATCCGTCTAATTTATCGAAAAAAATAAGTTCTTTTGCAAATTCAGAACCAATAACTTTTTTAAATTTATAATCTGAACCAACAACCATATAGTCAGGTTGTAATAACCTTATTGCTTCAGTCAAGTCAAAGTCAGTATCAAATGAAACAACATTTTCAACACCAACAATTCTTGATAACTGATACATTCTATCCAAACAAGAGTTTACTGGTCTTTCATCACCTTTTAGTTCCTTAACCCTTTTGTCAGTATCAACACCTACGGTTAAAATACCCAATGAAGAAGCATATTCTAATAGTTCAAGGTGACCTCGATGTATAACATCAAAGGTACCATTAACCCAAACTTTTAGTGGTGTTGACTGTCCCCCCTCCATACTCTGTATGAATCAGAATCATAATGTGTTGTTGACACCTCATATATTTTACCTTCAGTAATCGCCAATAATTGATGGGGTTGTCCTGGATATTGTCTAACAGTATCACCAGGAACTAAAGTCTGTTGATGTAACTCCGCAGTTTCAGTGTCAATCCATTTATAGATAAACTCACCACTTTCAACATACCAAGTTTCATCCTTAATCATATGATAATGCATTGAGAACTGAGCTCCTTCCTTAAAGACCAACACTTTCCCACAATACTTTTCATTATTTTCAAATATAATTTCGTGACCCCACCCTTTTGGGACCTTACATTCATAACATTCTTCGACGTTAAACACCATTGGTTTTTCCATAATCATATTTTTTTATAATCATAACCTAACTTTCCAATTAAGTAATGTAATTCTGAATCTCTCCTAATCAATTCTTTGGTTTTTTCAGGTACATTTACTCTTGAAATTCGGTCAAACACATTGTTATCATTAAATGATGAGTGAGTCCCTCTAACTTTATTATCGTAAATCTCACCTTGGTTAATCATTTTCATCATAAAGTCATTTCTGATTTCACCTCTTGATAACCAATCTTCAAATTTTAATGACAAACATTTTTTATCCACAATTTCTTTTGCGTGATTTTTCCAATCTTCAATAAATTTTTCATCTGTGTCCCAAGGTATAAAATTACCCTCTCTGTCTTTAGATAAATTATTTTCATTAGATTTAATTCTCGATGCTAAGTTGTCATAAAAATTTCTAATAAAAACTATTCGGTAGTTTTGGGTAAAACTTTTTAAACTTTCATTATTAATACTTAATGGACCGTAATATGTTTCATTATTATTCAAAACAGTAAAATTTGTGGGACAATTTTCGTAGCTAATAAGGAGTGTTCTTAAAATATGTTTTTGTTCTTCAATATATTTTAACGTATATTCTTTATCTAAATTTCCCTCGTTAATATAGATTAAACCGTCCCTTAAAATACTTAATTTCCATTCCATAGGACACTCTTCACCACAAAAATTTTTTATCACCCAATTCGTCATTGCGTGATGACCTGACCTAGCTAAACCAAATATTTCAATTACTTTCATTTATTGTTCTAAATAATTTTTATAATCTTTAATACCTCTCTCAAGGTTCCAAGTAGGTTTCCATCCACCCATCCATTTATTCGAGTCACTACAAGTATAAAACTGATAACCTACAGGTATTTTATTCTCATCAGTATATTCATATTTAATACCCATATTATCCAAAACATCTTCAAAACCTCTCGCTTCTCCAAAACCAACTTCGTAATATTTTCCTTTTAATCTTTGGTAGTTTCCAAGAGCAAATAAATTTGCCGAAACAACATCCTTAACATATACAAAATCTCTTTGTGGTTTTTTAGGGAACAATAAAATTTCTTTACCTGTCCAAGCTCTTAAATGCATTTGATATGCAACGGACGCCATTTTACCTTTTTGGTCTTCACCAGGTCCATACACATTGAAGTATCTCAGTGCTATCCCACCATTTGAAATTACATATCCTTCAGCAACATATTTACTCCACCCATATAAATTTGATGGGTATTTGTCGTTAGTTCCGTAGTTAGCCGCAGATGAAGAATAAACCATAGGTGTGTTATGATTCTTACACCAATCCATAATAATTTTTGTTGATTCATAATTTCTTGTCATCATATAATCAACATCTTGTTCTAAAGTATCTGAACAAGCCCCAACGTGGAAAACAACATCAGGGATAATTTCATCTAATTGTGATAATAGTACTTCAGTCCAATTTTCTTGTGAGAAATAACTCTCATCCAACCCAAAAACATTATAACCACTTTTTTTTAATTCATTGACTAATGACCGACCAATAAATCCTTTGTGTCCTGTAACAATAACTTTTTTCATATACATTTGAATTATTACAATAATAAATTACCTTTGAACAAAAGAATATAGTATGTCATTTAGAATTAATCCTCCAACAAAAATTTATGTAGATAAATCTCCAATTCACGGATGGGGTGTCTTTGCAAGTGAAGATATAAAAGAAGGTGAAGTAATTGAAGAGGTACCAATTTTAACCTTACCTATTAACAAAGGTGAGGTTTCGGGAATTTTATTAGATTATAGATTTAATTGGCCTCAGGGTATTGAGTGGGAAGAACAAGTTGTTGGGTTGGGGTTTGCAAGTTTGTATAATCATAGCGATTCCGCAAACGCTTATTGGGTATCTGACGCAGATAAAAGAACCTTCAAATTTATATCAAACCGAAATATATCGGTAGGAGAAGAAATATTTGTTTGGTATGGCGATGTTAATTATTGGAACGACGGTAGAACACACGTAAATGTTATTCAGTAATTTTAGTCGCCATAGTATTTCCATTACAAACTAAAACACTGTACATATTCTTGTTAAAGAAATTTTCCAAATCTAAATTAATTTTTGGGTCTAAGTTCATACTTTCATAAACAATTACATTTGGTAATTTTTCCAATGATAATATTAAATCACCATCAATACCTTCAACATCTAAATGAATCCAATCAAATTCATTTTCTTCTATCAATTTTTTAAATGAAAGACTTTCTTTCTTGACTTTGGTAATTTGAGATTCTGGTAACCAATCAAGAATCAAATCTTCAACAACAGTATCAGTATAACCTTCACCGCCTTGGTACCAAGTAACTGTACCACCGTCTACTGTTACAATAGTATTTAACAATTTAACATTACTGTATTCGTAGTAATTATTACTTAATTTTTGAAATTGTTTTTCACTACCATCGATTAACAAGGCCCTTGTTAAATTATCTTTTACCGAATATATCCAGTGTCCATTTCTACCATCGTGACTGCCAATAACTAACCCGTTTGATTTATTACCGTTCTCGTATCTGTTTTTATGATATAACCATAACGATTTTTCAATTTCATCCCCGTGGGTTAAAACATCCCATTTGTGGTGATATATCAAGTTATTTTCACTGTTGTAACATAATACGTCAGTAATCAATTCAGCACCACACCACTTACACCAAGTATTTGAATTCAAGTGACAAGTATAGTGTATTTCATTTGAAATAATATTTTTAAAAACAACTTTAATTTGTTGGTCTAATCCTAAAGGTGATAAGTCACCCGCTTCAACACCTGTTGTGTTGGTATATCTATCATATTTTATTTTAATCATCTTACGGTCTGTGGTTATAGTAAATTTGGTTCATCATTATGTCTTCATATTCTTTAGTAAAATCTACAACCTTATCTTTGAAAGTAAAAATTAAACTTTGGATATTTTGAGAACTAATAGGGTATTCAATAAATTCCCAATTTTTTGGTGTCTCCAAAAACTTAGTACCATTTATTTCAATCTCAATTTTTAAAATATCAAATGAATGGAAACAAATTCGTAAATTATCTGTAAGTTCTGTTTTGTAAACAGGGTCTTCCCCCAACCAAATGTCCATTTTTTCATTTTTTGATATAAACATTTTGAACTCTGAAAAAGGAGAATAATTAAAGAAGTCAAAATTACCCCAATAAAAAATTTTATCTTTAACTGGATGGTTCGAGGTTGGGATGTGATACTTATTTCTCCATTTAAGGACTTCACCTTCCGCCATACCATTTGTTCTCAAATATTCATCCAAGGTAATTTCTTTTTCAATTTTTTCCATCAACTCCCTATCGAATACCATAAAATGTAATGTGGTTTCCCATATTGTTTCGGGGTGGTGTGGGTCTCGTCTAGGATGAATAATGTTTATGTTATTTGTTTTAAATTCGTTTTCAACAACTTCATCAATTTCCAAATCATATATTAAATGATAAAACATATCATAATCAAAAGTTAACGCTATTTGAGACAATTTTTTAACTTGGTGTAATCCAGCCCATCCATAGTCAGCCAATCCTCTTTGTAGTGTTGTTATTCTGCCATCAGAAATTGGCATCTGATACCAATGAGTATACATCCTTACAGGCCACTTTAATAACTCATTATCTTTAGTGTAAAAGAAATAATCACACAAATTAACAATTCTTTGTGGTATTTCAATTGGGCTAA
>JACCDO010543406.1_pt1 | contig 10297 bp, 4 predicted proteins | sample 7446101 | NCBI WGS metagenome assembly JACCDO01 (sample SAMN15323440, study PRJNA562643) | freshwater metagenome | isolation source: river surface water | place: USA:Blue River Watershed | collected 2017-08-16
ATCGCCGATGCCCTGCGTTGGGCCAACGTGCTGCCTGCGTCGCTGGCCGCTGCATACACGGCGTTCTTGTTCGCGCAGTGCGAAGGCCGCGACCTGTGGCAACGGACCACCGTGCTCCTCCCGCACCTGCTCGTGCAGGCTCTGTGGGCAGGCGGTCTCGCGTTGCTGCCCTTCGTGCCGGACACGGGACTCGCAGCGGCGGTTGCGGTCATGGGACTCATTCACCACGGCCTCGGGCTGTTCGAGCGCTACTCGCGCCATCACACGTCCAACGCACAACAGGCCGCAGCGATGCTCGCCGAGGTGAAGGCATGGAAGGGCTCGCGCTACTGCGCGTTGCACCTCGGACTCGCCACGGGAACCGCAGCAACGTTGGTCGCGCTGCTCCTCCTCCTTGGCGGCGCGCCGAGTGCAGCCGCGCTCAGCGCATGCGCAGTGCTCGGTTGGACCGGCTTGTTCTTCTACGAGCAGGCCTACATCCGCGCCGGGCAACTGCCGCCGCTCAGCTGAGCGACGATGCGCTGGGCGGACGCCACTCAGGCGTCCGCGTCGACCTGCAAGCCGGCGCAGAACTCGGCGAACCGCGGAGCACCGTCCGTGGGCAGTCCTGCCGCGCGCTTCTGCGTCAGCGCCTCGCTCTTGCGAGCCTGCTGGATCGCTGAGAACAGCGAGTCCGCCGTGACCTTCTCTGGATGCAAGCAGGTCACGAAGCCCAACTCCTCAAACCGCGACGCGCGAATCCACTGCTCCTGTCGGTAGAGCACGCGCGGAATCACGATCGCGCGCTTGGCGAGCGCGAGGATGTCCGTGCAGGTGTTGTAGCCGCCCGTGGCGATCACCAACTCCGCGGACCGAATCAGCGCCGCCGTCGACGGCACGAAGCTGCGGATCGTGCAATCGAGATCCTCGGAAGACTCGCGGATGCGTTGCTCGAGCTCGGGTTCCACAAACGGGCCCGTGAGGATCTCGGCGTGGAAATCGATCTCGCTGCGACGCGACCGCATCATCTCCAAGAACGGGAGGATCACGGTGTCCGCGCCGCCATCGCCGCCGCCGATCGTGACCAGCACCGATGGCTTGCCGCTGCTCGATGGCGCGTCCTTGAGGCCATCGTCCGGAGTGCAGACGTAGTTCATGAACCGCGCGCGACTCGCCAAGCTCGATGGCAATTGGTACTCGCGCACCGGGTCATAGATCTCGCGATTGCCATACACGACCACGTGGTCGTAGTTGTTCTCCAGCACCTCGTAGACGCCGTTCTTGCGCCACAGGTCGATGACCGACTTCGGCTCATCGAGGATGTCGCGCATGCCGAGGATGCGCTGGCATCCGCCGTTCTCTTGCAGCCAACGCAACGCTGGCAACAGTTCGCCGCGGCTGCCCGTCGGCGAGTGGTCCACCAGCAGAACATTCGGCCGGTAGTCCTTCACGGTGTGCAGGATCAGGTTGCTGCGCAGACTGCGAATCGCATCGCCGCTGATCTGCAGTGATCGCGCCTCGTACTGCTCCGCTTCGACCTTTACGAGCGCTGGCAACTTCACGTAGTCCGAGCCCGCGGGCATGCCGTAGCGATGCACCATCGGCGAGCCCGTGACGAGAAGCACGGAGGCCTCCGGATGGCGCGCGCACACCGCCTTGATCAACGCCATGCAACGACGCAGGTGGCCGAGGCCAAACGTGTCGTGCGAATACACCAAGAACCGCGTTCCCTTGCCAAACGGCTTGCGCACCGTGGCGCGCCGCGCTGGAGCGTCGGGCATCGCCATGCGCTGACGGAAAGTCAGCAATACTCCGCCGGCGGGATCTTGGTCGGTCGTCACCCGTTCCATCGCGACATCGACTACGCGAGGCGCGCCTTCCTTGGTCGCGAGCTCAATCGTGGCGCGGCTTTGATCCGAACCGGAGCGGACCGACGTGAGCGCAGGGGCCAACGCGCCAGCAAGGGTCTCAAGCCCAAGGATCTCGCCAAGCGATCGTCCGTAGGTGCGGTAGACCGGCCAGCCCACCAACTCTGCAGCGCTTTGGTTGGCAAATGTGATGCGATCCTCGCCATCGACGAGGAACACCGGGCCGCCGATGCGCTCCAGCATCGCTTGCAGCGACGTGCTGCGTTGTCGCTCCTGCACGAGCCTCGCATGGCTCGCAAACGCCGTCGCGATCGCAGCGCGAACCTGCGCTTGCGTGAATGGCTTCACTAGGTAGCCGGCCGCCCCAACATGCTCCGTTCGCTCGACCGTCGCTTGGTCTGCGTATGCGCTGATGAACACCACAGCGCATCCGTGCTTGTCCACTAGCTGTGTTGCCGTTTCGACGCCGTCGGAACCGGAAGCGAGATGGATGTCCATCAACACGAGCTCAGGGCGCTCGGCAGCAGCCAACTCCACAGCCTCATCGCGATCCGCGGCCGTGCCGACGACTTCATGTCCCAGCTCCTCCACGATGCGGGTGAGATGGAGTTGGACGACCATCTCGTCCTCCACGATCAAGATGCGCCGCGATTTCATGCTGTCACCGCCTCGGTGGTCGTCTGGCCTTCAAACTCGATTCGCACCGTCACGCCACCGTCGCCATTCGTCATCACCTTGCCGCGAAGTTGGCGAGCCAACTTGCTGACTAGGCTGGTGCCGAGCGTGCGGCGCTTCTCTTCGGGGCGGGGCTGGAAGCCGCGACCATCGTCTGAGACCTCAAGCAACCGCTTGCCATCCTCCAGCTGCTTCAGCCGCAAGGAGACACGGCCGCGACGCCCGTCTTCGAACGCGTACTTGAACGAGTTCGTAAGCAACTCATTGACGATCAACCCGCAGGCAAGCGACTGGTCGAGGTCCAAGTTCAGGTTGTCGACGTCGAGTTCCAGATTCACTCGGTCCGTCATCCCGTAGCTCTGGACCAAGTGGTGCGCGAGCACTTTGAGGTAGCTCTGCGTGTCGATGCGCGCGAGTTCGGTCTGCTGGTAAAGCTGTTCGTGGATCAGCGCGATCGTGCGGATGCGGTTCTGGCTGTCTTCGAGCTTTCGGAGCACTTCCGGGTCGCCTGACGTCGACTGCATCGCAAGCAAGCTGCTGATCACCTGCATGTTGTTCTTCACGCGGTGATGCACCTCGCGAAGCAGCAGTTCCTTTTCTCCAAGGGACTCACGCAACTGGTCTTCGACGGCCTTCAACTGCGTGAGATCTTGCGCCACGAGCACGTAGCCCTGCAGCGCTCCATCCGACGTCCGCAATCCAGAGCAGGAGAGAGACACCGCCACTTCCGTGCTCCCAGCGCGAAGCATCGATCGGTCCAAGCTCCCGCCAGCTCTGGCCGACGCAGTGGCGAGCGAAGGCAGACCTTCGTTTGGCTGCATGCGACAGAACTGCTGGATCTGCTGGCCGATCGCAGCGCCGCGCTGGATGCCGAGCATCCGGTCCGCAGCGGCATTGGTGCGGGTCACAGTGCCCGATTGATCGCAGAGCACGACTGCTGCGGCCATCGAGTCGAAGATGCCCTGCAAGCCAGCGACGGACACGGTGCTCGCGGCAAGCTGGCTCGCCATGCTGTTGAACGCACGCGCGAGCACGCCGAGTTCATCGCGACTCGTCACGTCGACGCGCGTCTCGAGCCGGCCTTGGCCGAGCGCAATCGCAGCATCGTGCAGGCGACGAATCGGAGCGTGGATCGAACGCCACACCATCAGGCCGAGCACGCCGGCCACGAGAACGGCGAACACGCTCGTGCCGAGAGCAATGCGAGTGGTCTCGCCAGTTCGGTCCAGCACGCGATCCAGTTCGTCGCCGAGCTCTTCCTCGGCCTGGTGCAGGTAGGCGTAGACGAACTGCAACAACTCCGTGTCCAGGAACGGCTCGACCGTGCCGCTCAAGAAGTCGAGGGCCGCGGTCTGATCGCCGCCTTCGAATCGACGATGGAGGTCCCGAACCAACGACTGGAGACGCGGCACGCGTTCCCCGAGCTGCTGCATCAATCGAACGCTTTCCCCTACCGGCGCAACGGTCGCATCCCTTCGACCAACGCTCGCATCTGCGAGCACTTGCTCGAACAGCGCCGCCTCGCGGTCCATCTCAAGCGCCGCAGATTGGTTGAGCCAGGCTTTGCCTGCCTCATCCGTATGCGGACCAACTGCGGTGTGCGCGGCCGCCCGGAACTTCTGCAGCGCCTGCAGCATCAACGTGCCGTGCTCAATGCGGCCAAATGCGTTCTCGGGGCCGCTCTCCTGCACAGGCTGGAGCACGATTTGGAGGCCGTGAATCTCAACCGACTCGGGCGCCTGCCCGTCCATGTCGACGGCAGTGATCATGCCCTTCACCTTGTCGCTGGATTTGACGTTCTCCAGTTCGACTTTGGTCGCCGTCCACTCCTGCGTGGCCTCGTCCACCTTGCACGACACCTCCGCACGCACGCCGACCGCAAGCCGCGAGAAATCGAGCAAGGTGCCCTTCCCGCTGCGATCCGGGTCGCCGTCCGTTCCCGCGGTGACGCGGATCGGAATCCCATACATCGTGAATCCCTTGGGATCGGCGCTCACGGCCTGGATGCGACCGCGCAACTTCGGGTGCCGCTGATCCGGCGCTTCGCTGACCTGCGTCGCAATGAAGGCGCCGGGACTGTTCCAATAGCCTTCGAACTCAACGCCCGACCGCTGTAGGTCGATGCCACTGATGTCGACACGATCGCTCGGCTGCAGGTCGGAAACGCTGGACCGAACCTGCTCGTTGATGCTGTACGAGGCAATGCCAACGAACAGCACCAAACTCACCAACGCCGAGAAGGCGAGGATGAGGCGGAATCTTAGGCTCGAGGCAATCACGCGATAATCATGGGCAAGTGCGCAGAGGCAATGCGCACCACAAGGAAACACCGTAACCGAGCGACAGGTTGTCTTGGAATGAGCCGCTTCGGTCAATTCCCCGAACAGCGAAGCTCCTGTCGTAGGCTCCCCGCGCGAGGAACTGCCCATCGCACGGCGGATTGCCTCCTTCTGCCGCATCGCGAGCATCCTCGCTCCATGCGAACCAATCGCTAAGGTTTCTCGTCCGCATGGACCAGACGACGCTGCGCACAACCCCGCTCGAGAACTTCCCGCCTCCATCCCAGTGGGATGACTGGACTGAGTTCGATGCGCGCGCATGGCCTCGCCGCGTGCAGCGCAACTACGCGTTGGTCCCGACGATCTGCTTCAACTGCGAAGCTGCGTGCGGCCTCGTCGCCTACGTCGACAAGAAGGACGGCAAGATCCAGAAGGTCGAAGGCAATCCGTACCACCCTGGCTCGCGCGGTCGCAACTGCGCCAAGGGCCCCGCGACGATCAACCAAGTCACCGACCCAGACCGCATCCTCTACCCGATGAAGCGGAAGGGACCGCGCGGCAGCGGCGAGTTTGAACGCACGACGTGGGATGAAGTCCTCGACACACTCGCAACGCGCATCCGCAAGGCGATCGTCGAGAAGCGACTCACCGAGGTCATGTACCACGTCGGCCGCCCCGGCCACGACGGCTACGTCGATCGCATCCTCCAATCCTGGGGCGTCGACGGACACAACAGCCACACCAACGTCTGCAGCGCCGCCGCGCGCCTTGGTTACGTGCTGTGGAGCGGCCATGACCGCCCGTCGCCGGACTACGAGAACGCGACGTTCACGCTGCTGATCTCCGCGCACTTGGAGACCGGCCACTACTTCAACCCGCACGCGCAGCGCATCATCGATGGCAAGATGAAGGGCGGAAAGCTCGCCGTGTGCGACATCCGCCTGTCGAACACCGCGAGCATGGCGGATTACTGGCTCGCGCCGCGCCCCGGCACCGAGGCGCTGATGCTGCTGGGCTTCGCGCATGTGCTGCTGCGCGACGGACTCGTCGACTGGAAGTTCGTGGAAGACTGGGTCGATTGGCGCGGCTACCAACAGAGTCGCGGACGCGCCGTCTCATTCGATGCGTTCCGTGACGACCTTGCGAACGACTATGCGTTCGCGACGCCGCAGCACGTTGCCGACGCATGCGGCCTCGACGCCGCGACGATCGAGAACGTGGCGCGCGAGATCGGCAAAGCGGGCTCTCGCTTTGCGAGCCACGTCTGGCGCAACAGCGCGGCTGGCAACGAAGGCGGCTGGGCGGTCGCACGCAACCTGCAGTTTGTGTCCGTGCTTGTCGGCGCTGTCGGCTCGATCGGCGGCACCAATCCGGCCGGCGCCAACAAGTTCGTGCCGTCCCCGTTCAAGAAGCCGAGCCCGCAACAGGTCTGGAGCGAGTTGCTGTATCCGCGCGAGTGGCCGCTTGCGCACCATGAACTCAGCTTCCTGCTGCCTCACTTGCTGAAGAGCGGTCGCGGCCGCGTCGACACCTACTTCACGCGCGTCTACAACCCGGTCTGGACTAATCCGGACGGCGTCGTGTGGATCGAAGCGCTCTCCGACGAGTCGCTGTTTGGCTGCCATGTCGTGCTCTCGCCGACGTGGAATGAGACGAGTCGTTGGGCCGACTACGTGTTGCCGATGGGCCACGCCACGGAGCGCCACGACTTGATGAGCCAAGAGACGCACGCCGCGACGTGGATCGGATTCCGGCAGCCTGTGCATCGCGTGTTGGCGGAACGCCAAGGCAAGCAAGTCGAGTGGACGTGGCAGGTGAACCCAGGCGAAGTCTGGGAGGAAGACGAGTTCTGGATCGCGCTGTCGTGGCGCATTGACCCGGATGGCTCGCTCGGCATTCGCAAGCAGTTCGAGTCGCCGTATCGCCCCGGCGAGCGCATCACGATCACCGAGTACTACCGGTGGATCTTCGAGAACTCTGTGCCGGGACTGCCCGAAGCGGCCGCAAAGGAAGGCCAGACGCCGCTTGAGTACATGCAGCGCCACGGTTGCTTCCTGGTGCAGGACAAGATCTACAAGACGCACGAGTCCGAACTGCACGGCGACTACACCGTGGATGAAGACGCGGGCCTCGCGCTGCGCGACGGCAAGCCGGTTGGCGTGATCGTCGATGGCAAAGCGGTCCACGGCTTTCCGACCCAGAGCAAGCGTCTTGAGCTGCACTCGCAGACGATGGCCGACTGGGGTTGGCCCGAATACACGGCGCCGTGCTACATCGAGAGCCACGTCGACGAGAGCAAGCTCGACCGCAACCACGGCGAGATGGTGCTCGTCGGCACGTTCCGCCTGCCGACGCTGATCCACACGCGCTCCGCCAACAGCAAGTGGCTCAGCGAGCTGTCGAACACGAACCCCGTCTGGATCCACCCAACGGACGCTGCGCGACTCGGAGTCGAGACCGGCGACCTGCTGCGCGTGCAGAGCCGCACGGGTTACTACGTGAACGCTGCATGGGTCACGGAGGGCGTGCGCCCCGGCGTCGTCGCCTGCAGCCACCACCTCGGACGCTGGAAGATCCACGGCGACGCGCGCAACCAGAACCGCTGGCAGTTGCACGACGTCGACTTCCGGCAAGTCGAACCTGGTCGCTACCTCGTGCGCCGCGTGAAGGACGTCTCGTCGTTCGAGAGCGCGGACAAGGACAGCGGCAAGGTCTGGTGGCACTCTGGCGGCGTGCACCAGAACTTCACGTTCCCCGTGCAGCCCGATCCCGTGAGCGGCATGCACTGCTGGCACCAGAAGGTCACCGTGACCAAGGCAGAGCCCGGAGACCGCTACGGCGACGTCTTCGTCGACACCAACAAGTCGATGGAGGTATTCGAGGAGTGGCTGCAGAAGGCACGGCCGGCGGATAGCCACGGGCCAGGCGGGCTCCGCCGCCCGCTGCACTTCAAGCGCGTGTGCAGGCCCACAGACGCGGCATACAAGCTCGAGGCGCCGGAGTAGCGCGCAGCGCCGACTCCGATCCGCGCAGGCCCAGCGATCCGCGGCGCCTGCGCTGGACGCGCGATCACTGCGGCTTCTTCGCCGTGCTCAGGATCGACAGCTCGGCCATCTGCTCGGCAGACACCGTGCTCGGCGCGTCGGCCATCAGGTCGTACGCCGCCGCCGTCTTCGGGAACGCAATCACGTCGCGGATGCCTTCGCGGCCGAGCGCGAGCGTGACGAGGCGATCCACACCCAGCGCGATGCCGCCGTGCGGTGGGCCGCCGTAGCGATACGCGTTGAGCAAGAAGCCGAAGTTGGCTTGCTGCTGCTCCTTGCTGATGCCAAGGAACTCAAACACGCGCGCCTGCAGCTCCGTGCGATGGATGCGGATCGAGCCCGAGCCGAGCTCCCATCCGTTCATCACGAAGTCATAGGCGCGGCTGCGGATGTTCTCGGTGTCGACCGAGAAGTCTTGGATGTTCCAGTCCACCGGCGCGCTGAACGGGTTGTGCGCGAACTGCCAGCGGCCCTTCTCGTCGTTCCATTCGAACATCGGGAAGTTGAGGACCCAGCAGCAGCGGAACACCTTGGGATCGCGGAGCCCGAGGATGCCGCCGACCTTGAGGCGCAGGTCGCCGAGCGCCTTGTGCACGACGCGACGGCTGTCCGCGACGAACAGCAGGAGGTCGCCGGGCTTGGCGTCCATGTGCGCGATCAAGGCCTTGCCCTTGTCGCCCTCGTAGAACTTCGCGATCGAGCCTTCGATGCCGTTCGGCGTGACCTTGCCCCACGCGAGACCCTTGGCGCCCAGGCCGGTCACGAACGCGGTGAGCTCGTCGATGCCCTTGCGGGAGAACTTGTCGGCCGCGCCCTCTGCGCAGATGCCCTTGACGATGCCGCCCGTCGCGACCGCGCCCGAGAACACCTTGAAGTCGCTCGTCTTCGCGTGCTCGGTGCAGTCGATCAGCGTCATGCCGAAGCGGAGATCTGGCTTGTCACAGCCATACTTCTCCATCGACTCCTTGTAGTCGAACCGCGGGAACGGCTGCGGCAGGTCGATGCCAAAGCCCTCCTTGAAGCCGTGGATCACCATCGCTTCGACGATGTCGAGCACGTCGTGCTCTTCGACGAAGCACATCTCCATGTCGATCTGCGTGAACTCCGGCTGGCGATCGGCGCGCAGGTCTTCGTCGCGGAAGCAGCGCGCAATCTGGTAGTAGCGATCGAGGCCGCCCACCATGCAGAGCTGCTTGAAGATCTGCGGGCTCTGCGGCAGCGCGAAGAACTTGCCGCCGTGCACGCGGCTCGGCACGAGGTAGTCGCGCGCGCCTTCCGGCGTGCTCTTCGTGAGGATCGGCGTCTCGATGTCGAGGAATCGATTGTCCTGCAGGAAGTTGCGGATCGCCGTGACGAACTTCGCGCGCTTGGTAAGCGCTTCCTGCAGGGGGCGACGACGAAGGTCGAGGTAGCGATACTGCATGCGCAGTTCTTCGTTCGCCTCGGCCTTGTCGAGGATCTCGAACGGCGGCGTTTCCGCCTCGCTCAGGATCGTGACCGACAACGCCAGCAACTCGATCTCGCCGGTGCCGCGGTTCTTGTTGACCTTGTCCCCGGCGCGGCGACGCACGCGTCCGCGCACGGAGATGACGTCCTCGCCGCCAAGTCGCTGCAGCGTCGCAAACACATCCTTGTCCGCGCTCCCCGCATCCTGGTCCGCGACGATCTGCGTGATTCCGTAGCGATCGCGCAGGTCCAAGAAGAGCACTTGGCCGTGGTCGCGGTGGTTCTCGATCCAGCCGTTCAAGACGACTTCTTGGCCGTCGTGAGCGGCGGTGAGTTCACCGCACGTATGCGTGCGCTGCCAGGGAGAGCGGTGGCTGGTCATAGGAGTGTTCTCGGGCTCACTTCACGTCGGCGAGTTCGATCAAGAAGATCAGCGTCGCATTGGCGCCGATCTTGGGCGGCGAGCCGCGCGTGCCGTAGGCGAGTTCTGCAGGGATCTCGAACAAGAACGAGCCGCCGACCTTCATCAGCTGAAGGCCCTCGGTCCATCCGCGAATCACGCCATTGAGCGGGAACTCGCTCGGTGCGCCGCGACCGTGCGCGCTGTCGAACACCGTGCCGTCCGTGAGCCAGCCCGTGTAGAGCGCGGAAACCGTGTCGGTGGCCTTCGGCGTCTTGCCTTCGCCCGCCTTGATCACCTCATACTTGAGACCCGACTGGGTCGTGACGGTCTTCGTCGGATCGAGCGCGCGGAACTTGGGCAGGCTGTGAATGCCGGTCACCTCGAGCTCCCACACACTGATGCCTGGCAACCCGCGCATCACGCCCTCGGGCACTTCACAGCGAACCACATCGCCGACCTTGAGCACCGCCGAGAGCTCCTTCAGGAACTCGAAGGGCAGCGTCGCCTTGGTTCCGGCGATGCGATAGTTGTTCTGTTGCTCGCTGCACTGCAGCAGTTCGCCGCCTTCGCGGAACAGCGCGAATCGGAACGCGAGCGAATCGC